>FLNY01001728.1_pt1 | contig 151210 bp, 142 predicted proteins | sample 1140381 | NCBI WGS metagenome assembly FLNY01 (sample SAMEA3878172, study PRJEB12797) | bioreactor metagenome | biome: Moose rumen | place: Sweden | collected 2011-10 | reverse complement strand
ATCCTCCTCAGAAAGCACCTTTCTGAGGTAAGGATGGGAGGTTCTTTTATTCGTCTGCTGAACATCAATACCTGTAGCTGCAAAAAAATCCTGATCTGGTGCTACAGTTTTTCGAGATTCTACAATTTCTTTACCGTTTCTTTCGCTGTTTTCCACAGCCTGCTCAGCATCACTTTTAACCTTATTTATTGAATTTAGTAGTCCGTCTAAGTAATCCTCTGAGCCCGACATAAATGTTCCCCCAAAAATATAGCCTCATTTAAAATAAGGGGCATGCTCTGCATACCCCTAAAATTATTAAAATATCAACCGCCTTTTCGAGCATCTTCATATTTGGCAACCAAATCATCTACAACTGCAATAAGTTTACCAATCTCAGGTTTGGTGAGCTGAGCATCGGCTCCAAGGCTTTCACCTTTTCTTCTGATCTCGTCATTGATAAGAGATGAGAAAATAATTACAGGTATGTTCTTAAGTGTTTCATTCTCTTTCACAAGCTTTGTAAGTCTGTGGCCATCCATAAGTGGCATCTCAATATCTGTGATTATCAGATGCACATCATTAAGAACCGTTCCAGCCTTATGCAATTCAACAAGCTTGTCCCAAGCTTCCTGGCCATTCATATTGACAAGCAGATTTGTATATCCCGCCTTCTTCAAACATTCTACAATAAGCTTTGAAAGAAGTGGTGAATCCTCTGCCAGCATAATAGGCGATTTACTTCTATCATGAGCCTCGTACTCATCCATCTCAGAAACCTTAAGTCCTGTCTCAGGATTGATATCAGTAACAATCTTCTCAAAATCAAGAATGACTACAAGCCTGTCCTCAAGTTTGATGACCCCTGTAGAAACACCTGACTCATCGGAACTGATCGTAGCATCTGGTTTGATGATGTCTTCCCAGGATACACGATGAATACCAAGGACTTCATCTACATGAAAGGCAGTATTTAAACTATTAAAGTTTGTAATAATAAACAAGCCGTCGTTAGCAGGTTCCTCTTGTATATTGAGACATTTACGAAGAGAAATGACGGAAATCATAATATCTCTTGGCATGAAAATTCCTTCGATACAAGGATGTGCGTTAGGTAAAGGCGTAACCTGTTGATATAACAAAATTTCCCTTATCTTGGCAACGTTGATTCCGTAGAAATTCTTGCCAACTTTGAACTCAAGTACCTCAAGTTCGTTAGTGCCTGATTCCAATAAAATATTAGTATCCATGCAAATCTCCTCTCATTTAAATCAATACTGATTTATATGCTTGTCCCTCTAGTTGTTCCATCGCTGGTAACGTAAAGCTCAAGAGACGATATATTTTCAACTGACGAATTACTGAAAAGAAATACTAAAATAAATGATTTTGTCTCACCTGCTGCCAGTTTGCCATCAAAATTTGATAAATCGTTTGATAGCGGAGTGTATTGCGAGTTGGATTTTTCTCCTCCATTCAAAGATAAGCTGTATTGTCTATTTGAATACGTAGAGAAATCCACAGATTCCCCTGAGGTATTTTCGGCATCGATATAAAGTATTAAATATTTTTTCCCGCTTACCTGTGTCAAGATAAAGCTCGAGGAAGCTTTATATTCTCCGGTAACATCAAATTCAGAGCAAGTGAAATCAACCCCGTCAATATCCACCGCACTCGTGAAAGAATACCCTGTATCATCTGAAGAAGAATCATCAGTTTCCTCTGTAGCGTCTTCTTCCTCTACCTGTTTGGAGACAATCTCCTCTCCTGTCTCAGGGTCAATGGTTACCTCTGTTTCTTCAGTGGCTTCTTCGGACTGTTCCTCTTCGGTCTCATCAGTACCTGTATCATCTAACTCCCCTGTTCGTACTCTGGCATTAGCGATACCAATAGTCTGATTTTTGTTGAATTTGCAAACAGTCTTAGAAGCATAAAGTGCAATAATGGCTTCTTCTTCACTGGTCATCGAATACAATGCTTCGCCACAACCAGTAGCTAATAGAGAAAAACACAACACAGAAGTGAGAAAAAGAATTCTGTTATTTTTCATGTCTTCTCCTAAATATACCAATCATTAATGGTATGTTAGCATTAATATGTGTATTCTTCAACATGAAAAATCAGAAAATTCTATGAATTTTCTTTGATTTTTGTGTCTTTTGTTAAAGATAACTCAAACCAGAATTCAACTCCATCCGGTAAATTTTCAACACCGTATTTTTCATGTAACAATTCCATTGTCGCCTTTACCACAGAAAGTCCTATACCGCTTCCTCCGTACTCACGACTTCTGGCTTTATCGGCTTTGTAGAATTTTTCCCAAATATGTTTGATATCTTTTTTTCCTATATTATTGCCGGAATTGAATACACTTATTCGAACTTTTCCTTTTTTTATAAAATCATATCTAACATTGATAACATTTTCATTTAGAACATAGTGAATAGCATTACTTACAAAATTGGTTACAACCTGTTCTACCAAAAATTCATCTGCATGGACGTAGCAATCTATTTTATTGATGAAGCTGTAATTAATATTCTGAGCCTCGAAATTAATCTTATTGCTATCCACGACGCTATCGATCATCTCTGTAAGATTAAAATCGACCATATCCATACTCATCTGTCCGGCTTCAAGCTGATTCAAAATAAGCATTTCTCGAACCAATCGATTCATTTTGCCGGCCTCATCAATAATGATATCCAGGTAAATCTGTCTGCTATTCTCATCATCCATGATGCCTTCCTGCAAACCTTCAGCGTACCCCTGGATGAGCGCAATAGGTGTCTTCAGTTCATGAGATACATTTGAAACAAATTCCTTTCGCATATTCTCAGTCTCTTCCTGTACCTCTAAATCGTGCTTAAGGCTGTCATTTGCATTTTTTAACTGTTCAATAGCGCGCTTAAGAGTAGTCGACATTTCATTGATATGCTCCCCCAAATCATCCATTTCGTTATAGAATCTTTGAGGCTGATACACCGCCGTGAAATCAAAATTAGATATTCGCTTAGTAATGTCGATAATGTCAAATAAAGGTTTTGTCGCTTTTGTTATACAAATAAGTGTAAGCAATATACAAAAGGCTAAAGCAAAAATCGCCAAGAAGAAACAAAACCTGTTGGTTATAGATGTAGCCTGTTCCAAAGTGGACATATTTGTCCTGATAAAAATCACATTACCATCAGGAAGAAGACCCAGAAGAACAAGGTAGGTATCTTTAATGCCGGGAAATTTTTGAGTAAAAATCTTATAATCTTCTGTAGTCTTTTTTATTTTTATAGATTGATCATTGGATAGCATTGAATAGTTCAGCTGTTCTAATAGCAACCAAGAATCAGCATTAGATGTTACGAGAGATTCTCCTTGGGCGCTGGCCACTACAGCTGAAACACCGTATTTTTCAAAAATAGAAGACACTTCAGGCATGTATTCCATGCCGTACAAAACTCCATCAGTGCATTTTTCAGACATGACGCTGTACAGATAAGTCATATCTTTTCTTTTCTCAAAAATATAATAATCGCCTAAAAGGCAGGGGGTAATCGCACTTGTTAGAACCAAAGCGGCCAACATGATTGCAGCAACCAAACCTACCATTTGGCGATTAATTTTTTTAGACATTTGCGTCAACTTCAAACTTATACCCCATACCCCAAATAGTCTTGATGTAATTTCCCTTGTCGTCTAATTTGCTACGGAGTTTTTTAACATGAGTGTCAATCGTTCTCGCATCTCCAAAATAATCATAGTCCCATACATGATTGAGAATCTTTTCTCTAGAGAGCGCGATTCCTTCATTATTAATGAAATAATAAAGGAGTTCGAATTCTTTGACGGATAATTCCACCGGAGTGCCGTCATTAGTCGCAACGTGTGCGTCTACATCCAACTGGATGCCACCGGCTTCAACCACCTTTTTGCCAATAGAATCATCGGTGCTCCTGCGAAGCACAGCATTTACTCTGGCCATAAGAATCTTTGGAGAAAACGGTTTGTTAATGTACTCATCTGCTCCCAATTCAAAACCGTTAAGCACATCGTTCTCCTCGCCCTTTGCAGTAAGCATAAGCACCGGGATAGAGGAAGTCTCGCGAATCTCCTTCAAAACAGCAAATCCATCAACTTTTGGCATCATAACATCCAAAATAATGAGTGAAATCCCACTATCCATGTAGAACATATCCAGAGCCTGTTCCCCATTCTCTGCTTCTACAACTTCATAATCCTCTCTTGCAAGATAATCTCTGATAAGTTTCCTCATTCGGCTTTCATCGTCAGCCACAAGAATTTTGTTTTTAGACATAACACCAACCCCATCCTTGAAATTTATTAATAGTTCCGTATGCTACTGATTCTCTCTCGCCTCCAATTGTGCTTCTCTTTCGTTTAATTCCTTTTCACGCTGATCAAGCTCTTGTTTCCACGACGAGTATTCATCAGTTATAGCCTCTTTGTAGTTGAGAATGGTAGGACTGTTTATTGTAGAATTTACATAAAACATACCCACAACGCTCAAAGCCAATGTTATAACTGCTACCGTAAGGACCCCGTTAATGATTTTTAATCTTTTAAACTCAACCGAAGTATTAGATTTGGGCGCCCTATTTTTTTTATCGGCCTTTTCTTTTTTGGCTTTAGTGCTTTTTTTTATATCTAGTGTAGATGCTTCACCTGAAGTCAAAGAGGATTCTGCCGCTTCAGTGAGAGGCTCCTGCTCCGTTGCCAAAGGCTCAGCTGATGCTGAAGCTTCCTCATCCAGGGAATAAACTTCAGGAATATCTGATTCAGAAAAAATACCGGATGCTACAAGATTCTGCCTTAATTGCTTCAAAAAGCCTATCCCAATCTCTGTAGAAAATAACCTCTGATTGATAAGCTTTTTGTATACCTTAAGGACGCTTTCCTCGTCAGCAGTCTTTATCTGGCCAAGAATGTACTCAACCGTCTTGAGCTCTTTTGCCGCTTTCTTGGCACTATTTTCTTCTGTAAAGATATAACCACCAATATTATACTTAGCCATATTATCCCTTTACTTTATGTATATAGTTATTTTAGCAATTAATAATCAAAAAATCTATCTCAATCTAAATATTTTTGTACAATTTTTTCCAAACATAAAAGAAATAACTTTTTATTTTAAAAAACTACTAGCACTTTTAGGCGCAAAATATGATAGTATCTTTTATAAAGAAAAAAGGAAGGCATTAACAATGGCCAAAAAAATATTTAAATCTCTATTAATTATCATTATAGCTATTCTTTTATTGATTATAGGATACTTTGCCTATGTATTAATTTCATATCACAGAATTGAAGATAATCAGCCTCTTGAGATAACAGGGACCCCACAATACAAGTCAATAAATACAGCTGTTGACTATAGAATAGTATCAGCCAATTTAGGCTTTGGGGCCTATTCGGCTGATTATTCATTTTTTATGGATGGAGGCAGTGAATCATGGGCCTACTCCAAGGAAGCTGTCAAAGAAAACATAACAGGTTCCACGGATAATATCTATTCTTTGAATCCGGATATCATTCTGTTGCAGGAAGTAGATCTGAATTCCACTCGAAGCTACCATGTAGATGAAGAACAACTTATTTTAGATAGACTTGCCTCAAAAAATTTTAAAAATACATGCTACACTTTTGCAATCAATTATGATAGCCCCTTTTTGATGTATCCGCTGACTCAGCCTCATGGCAAATCACTGGCAGGATTGCTCACTCTAAGTACCTTTGATATATCAGATTCTATAAGACGCCAGCTGCCCATCGAAGAAGGACTGTCAAAACTTATAGACTTAGACAGATGCTATTCCAAAAACATAATACCCGTAGCAAACGGAAAGAATCTGGTAATATATAATGTACATCTGTCTGCATATACTACTGATGAATCCACTGCTACAGAACAGGTAATAATGCTTAACGAGGACATGACGAAGGAACTAATAGCCGGCAATTATATAATAGCAGGCGGAGATATGAACAAGGATGTCCTTGGAAATTCATCCGAGTATTTTGGAACCGAAAGCACAGAAAACTGGGCTCAGCCCTTCCCCGAAGAATGCCTGTCTGATAATTTGTCACTAATAGGGCCTTTAGATAAAGATAATCCTGTAGCAAGTTGTCGCAATGCAGATTCCGCATATACAGAAAATTCTTTTGTTATTACAATAGATGGATTTATAGTATCAAATAATATAACGGTCCAAAAAGCCAGTGTACTTGACACAGGATTTATGTACTCCGACCACAATCCTGTGTACATGGATTTTGTATTGAACTAAGCATTTCTCTTGGCTTCATTGCCAGCGCCTGTACCGCACAGCTTATCCACTGACTTGATTATCTCCTGAATCTCCGGTAGATAGTGCTCATGTCTGGTCATGAGCCTGTCTATCTCGTCTCTTTCCTCTTGCACTATTTTGCGATGATCCTCGAGTCTATCACGAATCTTCTTGCGACGCACCACCAGCCTGTGTCTGCAATCAGACATATCCTGCCTGTCGATAAGAGCATTTACCTGATTAAGCCATATCTTATCATCCGCCAAGCCGATACTACCCAATATGCGTTCGAGCTTATCATTGTAGAATTCCAAATCATCGTTATTCTGAATGTACCTCTGTTGATCTCTCACCTTATCCTGATATTGTTCCCAGACATATTGAAGCTCGGCCGCACTTCTCACCTGATATTTATCTTTTGTATATTCCACGCTGTTAGTTACATTTACATACTTCATACGTTCTACATTAAGCATGCTGATAGCCTGATTCAAGTGAATGATAGCTACTTTATTTTCCTTTGATATAACATTTTGTCTAAGAAAAATAGCAAATCCCGAAACCGCACAGACGAACAATACAATAAAAACCCATATAGAAATATCTATCTGAGCCGCCTGATACATAACAAGCAGCAAAATGATAAAGGTCAAAAAAGCCACCATAACCACCATGGACATGCGCTTAAAGAGCTTATTTTGAGCCTGCAACTCTTCCCTTTCAATCTCCCATCTGCTTTTTTCACCTTCGAGATAGGACAGATTTCTCTTTAGCTTGGCCTGATAGATTTCGTCATCGCTGAATCGCCTGATTATATCAGGCATATCATCCTCATCATCAGAAATCACCTCAAACTGTTCCGGAGTGATATTCCTTTCTATAGCTCTTGCTTCCAAAAGATTTTGTTCCAATTCGCATATTTTAGAAGCAGTATTGCGCAAATCCTTTGCTGTCTCTTTAGGAAGGTTTTCGATAGCTTTGATATCATTCAAATATCTGGTAACTATCCTGTATTCCATCTTTTGTCGTTCCATTGCCTTTGTGGATGCTATGATTTGCTCACAGGAATCAAGAATATAATGCTCTAGTTTCTTTGGGTCTTCCCAATTATCAATACCTTCTATCTGAGTATAGACCCTGTTGAAGGCATCATCGATCTTAGCAGCACGTATTTCTTTTTTCTTTTTTTTACTTGCAAAAATCCCCATACGCTCTCCCCTTTTTGCTTATATCTGAGAAAATTTTATATATTCATCTTTCCATTTACTAACAGTTTGATGTATCATTTCTGTCAACTCGCCATGTCTGTTTTCGTCCCTTGCCATGTCATTAATAGCCTTGTCGAACTCAATAATATCTTCTCCGGTAGTAACCACCGACACTTGTTTTAATACCTCATCTATATATTCCTGTGGAACAAGATATTTGGTCGAATATTCTTCAAACTTATTCCTGTCCTTTGCACACCTGGCAGCATATAGCAAATTATACAGACTCTGCTTTTTTTGATTCCTCTTGTAAGCCTCATCAAAACACCTGATAGCTTCATCAAAAAAGAACAATCTGGCAAATGCACATCCCAAATTGTGATACACATCCCCCTCTACCACCTTAGGCATGGCCTTTGCGACATCTTCTGCCAACAACGTCTCATATTCATATATTGCATCCACATATTTTTCATGCTGCATCAAACGATCTGCCCGCATCTTCCTTCGCTCAGCTTCCGACTTGTTTTCGAAGGTGGAAATAATAGTAAGCAAATCCTTTATTTCTTTGGCACTAGCATAACCGTTAGAACTTAAGATATGCCCTACAAATATATGTAGAGGAGCATTGGACTGGACAAGCTCCAAAAGTTCATTGGCCAGTTTTTTTAACTTAAGTTCACGACCAATCCAATTGCAAAGTTCCTGATTCATAAGCTTAGAAGAAATCAGATAAACATTGTTTAGCATATAATAGCTGAGTTCTTCTAATGAATATATATTCAAAGATGCCTCCTCTATGTAATAAGGCGATGCCGCTATTGAGTTTTGACAATAGATAAGTGTACTCATAAAAACCTACTTTGTTGTAATAGTATGCTCCCAGCTTTTTCCTGAGGACGGTGATATCTCTCCAAACCCCAAGTCCGTGATAGTAATCGCTACCGCCACATCAGAAATAGGTCTTGCCTCGATTCTTAGTCTGGAAGTCCTGTTCTCCCTGCGAGGCATATCCGTCAATTCTAAAACATCCGTATGGGCCTCTCTAGACTCCGGTCGTTGAATGAAAAATTCCAATTCAGGCTCTCCGTCCAAAATAACCTCACACTCTCCTTTTGCATTGTACCAGCTTTCTCCTGCATCGATGAGTGTAAAAAACTTCATAACATTATTATCCAAAATCTTAATGGAAAGATTTATTTTTAAATCATTATCGCCTATATAGATAAACGGCCAATCTCTTTTTCCATCCTTAATATATCCACCAAAACATGCCCCTTTGGAATAAAGATTCTTTCCAAGAAACACTTTTCTTCCGCGACACAATCTGGACAAGCTGACCTTCATCCATTCTCCGTCAAAACCATCTCCCACGAGATATACAGCAGAATATAGAGTGTTACCAAATGTGTTTGATATTATCTCATCAAACCTCTCATCTCTGTTCTCCGGAAGTTCTCCGTGATTAATGACATCCATTGTAATCATCTGTGGGCTCGTGTTTTGATTGCGATGCAATGTACATGAGACCATATTAGCCCCACTATAATCAAACAGTGCTACATCGTACAAAAAAAGCTCAGGTTTTTGAGAAAGGGCATAATAATAAAATGACTCACTTCTATCCATGATTGTAACTTTATTTTGATCAATGCCCAGCTTTGATGCCACATAATTGATCAGCTCCATCACTTCTAGGCTAACCTGTTCCACGCATACAGAAAGTTTTTCCATATTCTCTAAGGCCGCCATTGCATTAGGCATAGCAAAAAGCTTTTTTAAAAAAACAATAAGCAAATCTCTTGCATAAAAATTCTCTGAGTCTATAACAACCTGTCCATCACGTAATGCAAGATTGAATAGTTCTTCTACCAGAACAGCCTCTTTCATTCGGCTCATTCTAATTGCTTCATCGCCAAAAAACCATTGTCCCATTCCTATTCGTTTTGCAATGACAGTTGGAATGGAATAATTTTCTTCTCCAAGAACAGTGCTAATGGTAACAGGTTCTTCCATATTTGATTTGTATATACTCAGCACCGTATTTTTAGGGCTGATATCAATGCCAACATAAGCACCTTCTTTATTGCTCATAAAATCTCCTTAAAACAACTACCAAGAATGATATAGGTATCTGATTAGATGATATTGAATAGCTTTTTAGTAACCGAATCAAGTCCCTGATATGTCTTTAAGTCTTCCGTCAGCTCATAGGTCTCCTGGTATAGCATATGTCTACTCAAGCTATTCATAATAGCATATCGTCCCTGGTTTTCCTCCACGTCGTTACTCAAAACAAACTGTTCTGACGCTAATGGTTCTTCTGACAATTCATCGCAATATATCTCATATCTCACTTCATCGCCGTAAAATAAAATCAACTGTTTTATATAAAGGCCGTCATACATCTCAATCATATCTTCCTCCACAGGCTCAAGTCCATTTATGGAGTACACGATAACTACTGATTTTCTCTTATCACAATTGAACTCTATAAAATGCTTATCATACAAGTGATATTTGATTTTTAGCCTGTCATCGCACTTTGCAAAAAAGCCAAAATATTGATTTCTAAGGATGGAATCCGCCAAAAGAACATCAAGAATATCCAAATCCTCCTCATCCGGTTCTTCTTCTGTACACAAATATTTTAGCAAAGCAACTCGCATACTTTCATTGACGTTTTGTCCTCTCTTGTATCGATTGTAGATATAAGAAAAAATCGCATCCGGTATCTGAGCCTGATTTGCAAGATAATCATGAGCCTCATAAGTCAAAAAAGCCTCTACTATCATCTTGTTATTTCTGCGTGAAATATATGTATCAAAAACATCCATTATCTCATCACACATAAAGTCTCTGTAAAGCACTTGTGTGATAATACGTTCTGCAAATTCCACCACGTCCTCGCCTTTTTCAAAGGCATTATTATACACCAACAGCATTTTCTCTGTAGGTCCTACAAAATATCTTAGCAAATACCTGACTATATCTCCGCCAGTAAATCCATCTGCCAAAAGATTAGATGCTACAACTATCAAAAAGTCGTCTGCCTTATCGGGATTTTGATTGATAAGGTATCTGCATAATTTGGCAAGCATCTCCGGTTTGAGCTTGGATGAATTGGTATGTTTTAGCATGTAATAAGCTTCTTCATACCTGCCCCTGGTAATAAATACTTCCAAAACAGCTCCAATAATATCAGCACCGAGGGATTTCAAATCAGCTTCTTCCATGAAATATTTTTCAACGATTGCATCCTTATCATTAAACATCAGGACTTTAATGATTTTCGGATAAAGCTGACTTAGATATTCTGTCGATATCTGCTTTGAATCCAAAAGCATCTCAGCCTGCAATGCATCTTCAGTGCTATAAGCAGAAGCCTCGTCATCTTTGGTGAAATTTTCTAACGTATATGCGATATTTAGCGGAGTAAGGCTCTTAAGATTATCTTCGTATCCTGTAGTGTCAATAATCTCCTCTGTAAAATAAGCATCGTCATCAACAAATAAATATCCATCATTATCTTCCAAAAAGATAACACCCTTACTGCCTATATAATTGATATAAGCCTTGTGGTCCGAAATATTTGCAATCGTAGGCGCTTTAAATTCTTCTTGGTATAAAAATACTCTTCGTATATCCGGACTGATAACAGCCAGCTTTTTCTTACAAGCAAGTTCTGATACAAGCCTTGCCACCTCTTTGTCAAAAATACCCATTTCCATAAGCCGTTGATAGCAAACTGCTAAATTATCATCCAGCCTCCCAAGCTTAAGCTGCTCCAACGCAAAAGTCTCTATTGCTTCCTCATATCGCTCATAAGTATCATAGTCCTCATCTTTATGCAAAATAATATTGGCATAAAGAAGGGCTCTCTTGTCGTAAGGCAAGTTACTGTTGTACTTAAAGAACATAGTTAAAAGCTGAGGCAGCTTGTCAACCGAATAAGATGGCAATGCTTCCATATACGCTTCAAAAATACCTGAAACATGTATGTTTTGCTCAATGGCCATACCGTACCATTTTATGAAATCCGGCTCAACAAATGGTGCTTTTAAGATATAGCTTACTATGGCAAGCAAGAATTCCGGATTGGGATATATTTCATAGCATTCATCCAATATAGGTAGAACCTTAGGATTGTAGGTGCGCTCTGATTCGAGGATATGAATCATCTGGATAGCAAAATCCTTAGTGATTGCATTTTTCTTCTTTGCCCAATTTAATACCTTAAGAGTCAATTCATCGAATGAAGATATCAAATACGGATCCTGTAAGAAGATATAATAAGCCTCTATATACAAAAGAGGTGAATCCCAGCCATCTTCTACCCATTCAGCGATATCCCTGAGTTTTGCCGTAGGATTTTTTATGTATTCCTTGCGTAAAAATAGCAAAAACCAAAATATATGAATATCATCCGAATGCTCTCTGAAAATATTTTCTATATTTTCTGTAAGTCTATCGACATAATCCTCCTCTCGTTCGATGAGAGTGCAGATATATAAAAGAAAGGCCCACTCACGGCTTCCTTTATCCTCAATAGTGCGTTTCAGATCCTGAATAATCCATAGAGCTTCCTGCTTTTGGTCATTAGTCACATACAAAAAAGCTCTAAATAACATAAAAAAGTTATCATTCATCTGCTCAGGATCCATACTGTCAATAATCTCTAAGGTTCCACTGCACCACTGAGCTGTAGTCATACGTCTCAATCTAAAATCTTCGTATAGTCGAAATGCTTTGAGAAGCTTTTTATTTTGTGTATGCGAGGAGCCTTCCAGACCTATCCCTTCTTTTTGGGTGGTGGCCAAAATGCTGATCTCCTTATGAATATCTCTGTAATCAAAGGAAATCTTGGCATAATTCAAGCCTGCATGCATCTTATCTTTGTGAATGTAATAACTCATATTGAAAATAGAACCTAAGAAAAAATCTCCGGTTATATTTTCTTTCTCAACCGATACAAAATCAGCATCACAGGAAATCTTGATATCAATAAATCCCCATGTGGAACGAACAATCTCTATTTCCCCTTTAACGTTTTCAGAAACCTCGTAATACTCATCCAATCGTTCATCTACATCGAAGGTCATTCTGGCTTTTTGTCCACAGGATACCAAAAACTCATCTACATTTGCAGCAGAAATAGGAGCCCCTTTGAAGCCTCGATAGATAAGCCTGGTGCGCTTGTCAAAACAGGATATAAAATCCGAAAACTTGTCGGAATAAAACAAAGAAACCGCTTCAGGAAACCTGCTCTGAGCAAGTTTGCAAAAGTCCTCCAAAGAACTGATTTCCCCTGTAGAAGCCATAAGCGTAGGCTTAGTATAGGTGATAGAAAAAGGGATGTATTTTTCTATACCAACTGCAATTATTATGAAATTGCCACTAAGCACTTCAGAGGCCTTGTAGTTATAATTGTCCACAGTATAGTCTATTTTGACATTAATAGAGTCAAACCACGGATCTGAAATGGTGACATATGGATTGTCACAATACACTACTCCCCTTATTTTTACATCATTAGTACTTCTGAAAAATATGCTCCCAGAAAATGGGGTGTCAACGAAGCAGGTCTCTTCGATCTGCTCATAATCAAACTCTATATTAGGTTTTAAGTCGTCGAATTTATCCTCCGAAATGCGATAGATTCTTTTTCTCAAAACATTCTCCTCATAACAAAAATTGGGCAATACCCGCTAGAACCCCTAGCGTATTATTTATAAGTATAACACAACATATAGTGTTTTCAACCGAATAAAACAACAAAAAAAATGAAATTATCGGCGCCGTCACAAACGAGAAAGTAGATTAAAATATTATGCAGTGATATTATGATAATGAAATTACAAAAAAGGAGTATTATCATGATAAAACACAAAGATCATTTTCACGGAAGTGATTTGGAAAAAATTGAAAAAATATATGGCATTAAAAAAGAAGACATTATAAGTTTTTCAGCAAACGTAAACCCTCTTGGTATATCTCCATTATTAAGAGAAGGGATGACAAACAACATAGACTGCATAACAGCTTATCCCGATAGGGACTATGTAGAGCTCAGAAACAGCATTGCCGGGTACGCAGGAACAGAAGCAGATAATGTCATTGTTGGAAATGGTTCTACCGAACTGATTTCTCTATTTATTAAGATACTCACCCCTAAGAAAGCTCTGGTTCTAGGGCCTACTTATTCCGAATACGAAAGAGAAATATCTCTGGGAGGTGGTAAAACCATATACTATCCTCTCAGAGAAGAAAATGATTTTATTCTTGATGTAAATCATTTTATAAGTAAGCTATCTGAAGATATTGACATGCTGGTCATCTGCAATCCTAATAATCCTACCGGCACAGCTATAAAAAATCATGACATGCGTCTAATATTAGATGCATGTAAAGAATGCGATATTTTTGTAATGGTAGACGAGACATATGTGGAATTTGCAGAAGATATCGAAAAGATATCCTCTGTTCCTCTCACCCGCACCTATGGTAATATTGCCATTTTACGTGGCACCTCAAAATTTTTTGCCGCTCCTGGTCTAAGGCTTGGCTACACTATCTGCTCCAACATGGATCTCATACAGATGATTAACAGAAAAAAAGATCCATGGTCTATTAATTCAATCGCTGCCACCTCAGGAAAGCACATGTTTGAGGATCAAAAATATATTAATGAGACCAAAGAACTGATTGCAAAAGAGCGCACAAGGCTCTATGAGCTTTTTAACAACTCAAAAAAGTACAAACCATACAAGCCTCAAGGTAATTTTATGCTTCTTAAGATACTCGATAGTGACCTAAACAGTCAGATGTTATTTGACAGATGTATAAAAAAAGGACTCATGATACGGGACTGCTCCACCTTTCCATACCTTGGTGAAAACTACATCCGTTTTTGTTTCATGAATCCTTCCGACAACGATAAATTGGCTAAGCTTCTACTTGATTAGAATTTTAAATCTAGGTCAACATAACCGTTTATACCGTTTACTGTTCCTTTTTCAGAATACTGCCAATAGCTATACTCGTATGGCCAATAAAACTCTTTATTATATCCGGCAAACCATTTCTGATAGTCAGTGAGCCTTGTCAAATCAAGTAGCATCGCTCCCATCTCTGTGTTATGGTAAAACATAGGCGAATAGCCTGCATTCTTAACAGCTTCCATAAAAGCTATAGCAAGCGATGTGCGTTCATCTACTGTCAGGTCATTTGTCCTGGCAGTGCTATCGCTCACTTTTTCCACATCATATACTATAGGCAATTGCAAAGAGTAGCCCTCCAGCAAATTAAGCACAGTAGCTGCCTCTTCTAATACTTCTGCCTGATTGATTGCCTGGGAAAACACATACACTCCCACATCAATTCCTGCTGCTTGTGCCCCTTCGATATTTTCTATGCATTTTTCATCTACCACCAACTTACCTGTACCGTACCCTCTATACACGGCTCTGACAAACACAAATTCTACGCCGTCAGCAGCGACAGCCTCCCAGTCGATATCTCCCTGATGGGAAGATACATCAATGCCAAAGGTACTTTTAGTCTCACCATCAACTACATAACTATATCTTCCGGTTTCATCATCTACCACAAGATTTGCGATATCAAATTCATTCTGTGTCAATTCGGAATTTATAGGCACAAAATTATATTTGGAATTTGCAGCCACAACTATGTATTCAGGATATAATGACTTCAAAACAGAAATAATCGTATTTCCGTTTTCAAGAGATTCTCTGATAGAATCAAGCACTGAGACCCGACCTTCTTCTTTTGCCTCGTCAACTAAAGCTTCAACTTCCTCACTTGAATATGTCTGCCCATCTTCTATTTCAATACGATTCTTAGTGTCAGCAACAATATATATGATACCAACCGCCAAAAGTGTAACTATAATAGAAATCAAAGATATAAAAAAATATCTAAATGCCTTTTTCATAATCTATATTTAATGTCATATCCTCAAGCGATCCTATTTGCTTGCGATACCACACTATCCCCTTCCATTGTCCAAATTTGTATCCTATATTTGTAAAATGCCCAACTTTATGAAAGCCAAGTTTCTCATGAAAAGCTATACTGGCATAATTATCTTCAGTGATAACTCCATACATATACTTATAACCTATCGCTGCTAATCTGGATTCTAATTCAGTGTATAAAGCCTTGCCCAGGCCGGTATGACCTGGTGCTTTATGGTCGAGATAAATCGTAGCCTCCACCGAATAACGATACGCATCGTGATGACGAATCCTGCCTGCATAAGCCATTCCCATGACTTTCCCATTATCATCACATATAACTAAATATGGATATTCCATTTTTGTAGTAATAATTGCCTGCTCATATTCTTCCACTGATGGGTTATCCTCAGTAAAAGTCACAAAGGTATTCTTAGCATAATAACCATAAATATCATGTATAGCTGCCCCATCTGAAATCTCGGCATCTCTAATTGTATAATTCATCTAACACTCCTTTAGGACATTTTCATCTCTACTATTCTATCAAAGACTAAATCTCCTTACTAGATATTTTTAAAAGCCTTTACAAAAATAAAAAATAGCTTTATAAATATCATGATAATAGAGAAAAAAGTTTCTTTCTTCTCTCACATCATAAACACAAGAAAGGATAAGTCAATTTAAATGAATTACGATACAATTTTATTTGATCTAGACGGTACACTTTTAAACACTTTAGAAGATCTAACCGACGCAATCAATCACACTTTATCAAAATATAATCTGCCTACTCATCCTATAGAAAACGTAAGAAGATTCGTTGGCAACGGACTAAAAATGCTTGTTGTGCGCGCTCTTCCCGAAGGTGAAAACTATGAAAAATTTGATATCTTTTTCAAAGAATTTGTAGAATACTACAATACTCACAACCTCATTAAAACAAAGCCATATCCTAGTATTATCAAAACCACAAATACCCTGTCAGATATGGGTGTAAAAATGGCTATTGTCACAAACAAGGGCCAAACCGCCAGCAATTCATTGCTCAAGGATTTTTTTACTCCCCATATCAATATCGTCATCGGTGATGACGGAACGCACAAAAAAAAGCCGGATTCTGAACCTATTAATATAGCTCTTGACAGACTGAACGTAAGTGATAAGTCAAAAGTATTATATATAGGTGATTCCGAAGTAGATGCAATGACAGCCGAAAACTCCGGTCTTGATTATGTGTTGGTCACCTATGGTTTTAGAAACATATCGGAACTAAAAAAATATCACCCGATAGCATTTATAGATGATATTTCTGAGATTCTAAAAATAGTATCAGGGCAATGAAAGCGTTTTTTGCTTTATAGGGATTGCTGAGTAATTTCCTATAAAGCAAAAACAGGTTCTTAGTGGTTTCACCAAGAACCTGTAATATATACCTTGCCTGCAGACAAAACTAATCAGCATAATTTTTATATATATCCACATGATCATATATGCATCGCCAAGAACTGGTAGATTTGGCTGTGCAACAAATATATTCCACTCCGCTATCTGAAATCATAGAACTAACTGCACAACTTCCTGACTCATCTACATAACCTGTCTTGGCACCTTCTATTTCTCCACCAAAATCTTTATCTTCAATCCTTCGCAAAAACCAATTTGAAATTGTAATTCCCTCCGGATTGACATTGGTGCCTGTAGAATTGTAGACCTTTGTGGTAAGTACTTCTTTGCATATGTCATTATCCAGAGCTGCCATCATAATAATAGATATGTCATAAGGTGTACTATAATGATTACTGTCGTGAAATCCAACCGGATTAGTAAAATGAGTCGACCCACTGATTCCAAGAGCCGCGGCCTCTTCATTCATCATTGCCACAAAACTATCTATATCTCCTGCCACATACATAGCAAGCTGTGCCGCTGCATCGCCTCCTGAAGGAAGAATGGTACCATAGAACAGATCTTTTACAGTCACTTCTTCATCTTCTACAAATCCCGACGTGGATCCACCTGAGGAATAGGAATAGTTGATAGCTTCAGCTGACATGGGAACCACTTCATTTAATTGATCTGCAGAAATATGATTAGCCGCAACCAATACAGTCATAACCTTGGTCATTGACGCAGGCACTATCTTTTCGTATGCATTTCTAGTGCCAACTATTTCTTTTGTATCATTATTAATTAAAATGGCATATTCGCTGACTATATCTCCGCCAATCTCTATTGTATCATCAGTCTCGATAGCACTATAACCTGCAGATGTAGCTGTCTGTTCATCCTCAATACTTGTCAACTCATCATCAGAATCAGTTGTCGATGATACTTTAAGCCCGCTTTTCGTGCTACTTTCAGAATCAGCTACAGCATCTGTGCTCTCTTCTGCCGCCACCTCTAGTTTATTATTTTTTCCTTTTATATGGGTAAAAATCAAGACAGAGCCCATCACTAAAACAAGCGCGATGAATGTAAGCTCTGAATATACCTGAATCTTACGAATAAGCCTTTTACGCTTGCGGTACGCTATACGCTCAGCCTCAGACATGTTCTTTTTATATTTGCTCATAAAATTACTCTCACTCCCTTATGAGTAAATTTTATCATTACAAAACTCAACTCACAATTCAGAACGCAATTTCTGTTAAATATAACGAAAAAACTCCAGAGAAAAATCTCTGGAGTATAGTGGACTAGATGGGAGTCGAACCCATGTCCAAAAGCCAATTCCCGGCCCTTCTACGAGTGTAGTTTGTATTTTATCATTCCCTCCACACAGCTCCCACAAACAGGATATGTGCTTTAGTAGCTTCATAATACGCCCACTATCTCAAAGCTTTGATAATGTCGTTTCCTACAGAGTCGAAGTCTTCATCCTAAAGTGTAGGTGCAAAAGGGAAGACTGCTGCAACTAGGCAGCGTATGCTAAATTATCTTCAGCGTTTAATTTTAAGTTTGGCCATTTAACCCATCGCCATGGGGCTCGCTTCTTCCGCTGCATGACCCCTGTCGAAACCATGACTAGCCCAAGTGATAACTAAAGTATAACTCTAGTCACTCTCAATTATACAGTAATATTACTAAATTTCAATTGTCAAAACTAAAGTATACGCTGTAATGTCCTATATGTTTTTGCTAAAGGAAGACCTACTACATTGTTGTAATCTCCATTAATTTTCTCCACAAGTATCGCCCCAATCCCTTGGATTCCATAGGCCCCCGCCTTATCCATAGGTTCTCCGGTAGCTATATATTTTTTTAACACTTCATCAGTATTATCGTACATTTTTACTTCAGTGCATTCTGAAAATGTAATTGACTGTCCGGATTCATCTATTATAGTTACGCCTGTATACACCTGATGAGTCTTGCCGGACAGCGCTTTTAACATATTAAAAGCGTCTTCTTCATCTTTTGGCTTTCCAAGGATAGCGCCGTCAAATGCCACCACTGTATCTGCCGCCAATACCACTCTATTAGGATTTGACTCTTTTACAGCTGTTGCCTTCATAAGGCTCAACTCTTCGACCACTTCGCCGGGTATGCTCTTAGATGTAACTTCTTCAATATCAGCCGACATCACTTCAAAATCAATATTCGCCTGCTGTAATAGTTCTTTTCTCCTTGGAGAATTTGATGCCAATATAATCTTCATTATCTTAAGTTCCTTATCTTGAAATCCCTCTCAGCTTCTCTCTTCATATCCTTCTTTTGAATATCCGCTCTCTTGTCATAAAGCTTTTTACCTTTTGCCAAGGCTATCTTTACCTTTACCAGACCATTGTTAAGATATACCTCGAGAGGCACGATTGTATAACCGCTTTCTTTTATCTTGTTAAGCAACCGATTAATCTCTGTTTTGTGAAGTAATAACTTTCTGGGGCGCAATGGATCTCTGTTAAAAATATTTCCCTTTTCATATGGATTGACATGCATTTGATATATAAAGATCTCACCATTATCAATGCGCACAAATGCTTCTTTTATGGAACACTGGCCCATACGCATAGATTTTACCTCAGTACCATGAAGCTCTATGCCTGCCTCGTATTCCTCTTCCATAAAATACTCATGATAAGCTTTTTTATTATTTGCAATTAACTTTCTGCCTTCTTTATTCATTCATATGTCCTCGTCATGTATTGTCTAAAATCTCTTAAACTCCTCCAAAATGAAGTCAATTGTACGTGCCTGCTCATCTACAGAATCAAGAATCACTGTAACAGCCTGTCCCAATTTAAAAGTGCGTCCGGTGCGCTCACCTACTAAAGTAAGATTATCTTCGATAAAATCGTAGTGGTCATCATAAAGAGTGGAAACATGGACGAGCCCCTCCACAGTGTTTTCAAGTTCAATATACATTCCCCACCCTGTGATAGATGAAACGCTTCCCTCAAACTGCTGACCAATAAAATCTTTCATGTATTGCACTATTTTTAGCTTGTCTACCTCCCGCTCACAGTCCTCTGCACGACGTTCCAGCTTACTGCTTTGCATAGCTACCTCAGGCAATATAGATTCGTAATGAAAGATTTTTTTATCGTTCATACGACCTCTCAAATGATCCTTAATAATACGATGTATCTGCAAATCAGGATATCTGCGAATCGGTGATGTAAAATGGCAATAGTATTTTGCAGCTAATCCAAAATGCCCCTTGCAGGAAACATCATACTTTGCCTGTTGCATGCTTCTAAGAGTCATCTTCGTTATAACAGCCTCATCCTCATGACCTGCAACCGAATCAAGCATCTTTTGTATCTCTTTGGGGTGAATGGAGTCTTTGTTGCCCTTTAATGAGTATCCGCAAGCACCTAAAAATCTGGCAAGGGATTGTATCTTTTCAGAGTCAGGGGCACCATGAACGCGATATACAAATGGGGACTCCATAAGATTAAAATGCTCCGCTATGGTCTCGTTTGCAGCCAGCATAAAATCTTCTATAAGCTTATGAGCATCATTTCTCTCATACGGAGCCAATCCTAGTACCTTGCCATTTTCATCAAGAATTAGATGTGTCTCAGGAAAATCAAAATCAATCGCGCCTCGTTTCCTTCGCTTATCTCGAAGTATCTTAGACAGGCAAGCCATATCATCTATCATAGCCGCCACATCACTATACTTGCTTCTTTCCTCCTCATCTCCTGTCATAATGGCATAGACACTTGTATAGGTCATCCTGTGATTGCTGTGTATCACCGACTCACATACATCATGATCCACAAGTTCTCCCTTTGAATCAAACGTCATAATGCAGGAAAGAGCCAATCTGTCTTCGCCTTCATTTAAGGAACACATACCATTAGAAAGAGCATGCGGCAACATAGGAATGACCCTATCTGCCAGATATACAGAAGTACCCCTCTTAAGGGCCTCTACATCCAGTGCGGAATGCTCCTGAACATAATTTGTTACATCTGCTATATGCACTCCCAGTACATAATTATCACCATCTCTAACAAGAGAAACTCCATCATCAATATCCTTTGTATCTTCGCCATCTATGGTGACTACTACAAGCTCTCTAAAATCTCTGCGACCAACCATATCGGCTTCAGATACAGGTTTTGCTATAGTAGAAGCCTGCTTGATTACTTTATCAGGAAACTCTACATCGATACCAAATGATTTGACGATAGAAAGAATATCTACTCCAGGATCATTTCTATGACCTAAAATCTCTATAATATGTCCCTCAGGATTGTGATTGTCATTGCCGTAATCATCAATATGACAAACCACCTTGTGTCCTGTGACAGCTCCCATATCCTTACCGGCAGGAATAAAAATATCTCTAATCATCTTCTTGTTGTCCGACACAACAAATCCAAATGTATTATTATTTTCATATGTGCCTACCACATCAGTAATGCCATGGGTGATAATACGAGTAACCTTTGCCTCCTGTCTCTTACCAAAAGTGCCATGAATCAATACAGCTGCTACTACATCGTCCTGCATAGCAAAATTCGTATTATCTCTGCCTACAAAATAATCCTCTTCACTGCCTTCCACTTCTATAAAACCGTAGCCATCTTTGTGAGAAATAAATTTACCTATAATCTCTGATTTATTCTCGGATATCTTGTATTTACCACGCTTTGTAATCTCTATACGTCCTTCACCAATAAGCTCTTCTAATACTAATGCAAATTCTTCCTTTTTATCTTTCGGAACATCCAAAAGAATCTCCAACTCTTTCTTTTTCATTGGAACATAAGATTGACTTTTAAATACGTCTATCAAATATTGTTTTTGCTTCTCTAATTCTTTCATACTCCTCCTAAATAAACTAAATATATGAAAAGCCACCCCTCAGGGTGGCTATCAATTCAAATCTAAATACTAGAAACTTCCGATATTGAGAACTGCTGAAAGTACAAAGAATAAAATAACACAAACCGATGTAACTTTCACTAGTAATCCCTCACGAGATCGTCCCTTATTACGTCCCCAGTATGAATCAAACTGCTGTCCTGATAAAGACCCAAGACCGTTCTGCTTGCCCTCCTGGAAAAGAATAATAACTGTAAGTGCCACACATATGATAATAAGTAATATAATAAGAACTAACTTTAATGTCTGCATAATGACCTCCTAAAATCGTCACAAATTTTGCAACATACGAAGTATATCATAGCAAAAGCACCTTTTCAAGAGTTCCAAGTAAATCCGCCATTAATTTAATAATATAGACCTTTCAGGGTCATCAGCAAACACTTCTTCTATATTATCTTTTGTGACAACTATCGGATCGAGTTCATATACAGGCACTTCTATCTCTCCATTGTCCACTGAAGAATTAGTAGCCGGCATACCGTTGCCCTGTTGCAGTGAACTGATTAATTCTAAGGTCTTTGCAACTAGACTTTTAGTGGGCTTTGCAATTGTCGAATATTGTTTTCCATTCCATATCCACTCTACTGATTCATTTTCCGCATCAAGGCCAGAAACGACCGGGATATCCTGGCCATTATTTTCGCAAGCTGTGATGCAAGATCTGGCAATACCATCATTTGGGCAAAGGACTCCATCGATTTCCTTGTCTGAATAGTATTCATTCAAAAGAGAGGCCATCCTTCCAAAAGCTTTTTCATTATTCCAATCTGCTATAGCGCACTCTATAAAATCTGTCTGATTACTCTCTACTATTATTGTACCGTCGTCTATTTCGGGTTGCAAAACCGACATGGCTCCTATAAAGAAATTAAGTGAATTAGGATCAGACGGTCCCCCTCCAAACAATTCAATCCTATATGGCGCATCGCCTTTTTTCTCTTCAAGTCCGGCAATCAATGTCTCAGCCTGAAGTTCACCTGTCTTAATGCTGCTAAATTGAACCACACCATCTACACCGGTAGTATTTTCCAGCAATCTGTCGTATCCAATAATATAGATGCCATTATCTCTGGCTTCTTCAAGAACATCACCAAGTTGAGCGCTATCCACAGGTCCAACCACTATAACCTTAGCTCCACTTTCAATCATGGAAGATATTTGCTGCTGTTGCTTCGTAACAGTCTGATCTGCTTCTTGAATTATAGGAACATATCCTGCTTTTACAAGCTCAGAGGCAAATAATTCCTCCGCCTCCGTCCAATTCTGAGTACCAAGCCACGGCAGAGATACTCCGATAGTCGACCCCACTTCAAAACCTGGATATTCTAATCCTGTTGTATCTTCTTCAGTTTGTACTTCATCATCCATATCAGTAGTTTGAGTACTGTTTGAAGTACAGCCAACCAATAAAAACACCCACATAATAGCGGTTAGCAACAACGACAAAAATGCACTTTTTTTCATCTTCCCTCTCCTTATAAACACCAACCGGAAGTATCGTATCCTGTCGATAAATATAAAACTATGACTTTATTTATATTCCTAGCCACTCTTCCAAGTACACCGCGCTCCCAATGTAAGCTCCGCTTACTAGAGCAACATTTTCCTGCGCAAGCTTGGAAAATATTACTCATTTCCCGGAGGGCACCTTCCATACTTTCGCTTAGGCAACCTACCGCTAAAGCGGTACCTCCTAAGCTCGGCATGGTGCCTGTCTCCGTTCCACTCCGGTCGGTGCTAAACGAATGTCCACTGGACATTCAGCACCTCCTCGCGCTTGCCCAGTCTATGTAGAGTGGCTTAGTCTATATATAACATATAAACCATTTTTTAGTATACACCACATATTTGTATTTTTATTGTCCTTCAAGCCAAAGTTTTAAGGAAAATAAAAAACCTTGCGGAAGTTTTTCCACAAGGCCTTAAAAAAATTATTATTTTTCTTCCTTTGTCTTAACTGCATCCTCAGGCTTCTCAACCTGTGCAATAGCTGACTTTGTCATCGGGATGCGGCAGTTTTTGTTGCTACCAAACTCAACAATAACTGTACTGTCATCAGGTATAGAGATGATTACACCGTAGAAACCACTGGTAGTAAGTACTGTGTCACCAATAGCAAGAGAAGACATCATAGCTGTCTTTTCTTTTTGTTCCTTCTGCTGTGGGCGAATCATGAAAAAGTACATAAATACAAAGAGTACTACCACCCAAATAATCAAACTAATTGAACTGTTCATTTACAAATCCTCCTAACATTAGGCTCCCTCGAGCCAAAACTCACTGAATCTTATTTTACAAAAACCTGCACTATTAAGCAAGGTTATTAGCAAATTTTTGCGAACACTTAAAGAAAAAACTACATTTAAAAGCTTAATCTTCTCCACGTTCCATCGATGCCAATTTGTTTTTCTTATATATCTTAAACTGTCCTGCATCCAAGGCATCTCTGATTTCCTGCATCATAGTATTATAAAAATAGAGATTATGAAGGACGCAAAGTCGCATACCAAGCATTTCTTTTGCTTTAAGTAAATGTCTCACATATGCCCTCGAATATGTGCGGCAGGTAGGACAACCACACCCCTCCTCTATAGGTCTCATATCCTTCTCAAATTTTTGATTGAAAAGATTGAGCTTACCATGATTAGTATAAACATGACCATGACGTCCATTTCTGCTAGGGTATACACAATCAAAGAAATCTATTCCTCTTTCAACTGATTCTAAAATATTTGCAGGTGTACCGACACCCATCAAATAAGTCGGTTTGCTTTGTGGCAAGTAAGGAACTACATGATCAAGCACATCATACATCTGCTGATGGCTCTCCCCGACAGCAAGACCACCTACAGCATATCCGGGTAGGTCGAGCTCAGATATTCTTTTAGCGTGTTCTACACGAATATCATTATAAACAGCCCCTTGATTAATACCGAACAGCAATTGCTGTTTGTTAATGGTATCTTCCAAAGAATTGAGCCTGGTCATCTCAGTATTACAACGATGTAGCCATCTGGTAGTCCTTGCTACAGAATCCTCCACATATTTGCGTTCGGCAAGAGCAGGTGGGCACTCATCAAAAGCCATGGCTATGGTAGAACCAAGATTTGATTGAATCTGCATGGACTCCTCCGGACCCATAAAAATCTTGCGGCCGTCTATGTGAGAATTAAAAGTGACCCCCTCTTCTTTTATTTTTCTAATGCCTGCAAGAGAAAACACCTGAAATCCACCTGAATCAGTAAGAATAGGTCTATCCCAAGCCATAAACTTGTGAAGTCCACCCAACTCTTTTATAAGTGTATCCCCTGTCCTAACATGGAGATGGTATGTGTTGGATAACTCTACCTGACATTTTATCTCTCGCAAATCATCAGTAGAAACTGCACCTTTTATAGCTGCCACAGTTCCTACATTCATAAAGACAGGTGTCTCTATGGTACCATGAACTGTGTGAAACCGCCCTCTCTTAGCCAGCCCTTCAGTTTTTAATAACTCGTACTTCAATTTTGATAAAACTCCTTTATATAATCAACCCTATCGGTCATATGTGAAATCAATGCATCACAAATGGTAATGGCGCACATACATTCCACTACAACCACAGCTCTGGGAACAACTACCGGATCATGTCTGCCGTGAATCTCTATTTCGACATTTTCTCCGGCTTCATTTACCGTGTGTTGCTTCTGGGAAATAGAAGGTGTGGGCTTAATAGCTGCTCTAAGTACTATATCATCTCCATCTGAAATACCTCCAAGTATTCCGCCGCTGTGATTTGATGTTTTTTCTATCCTGCCGTCAATCATTTCAAATGGATCATTATTAATACTTCCGGTAGTCTTAGTTGCCGAAAAGCCATCACCAATCTCTACACCCTTGACCGCTCCAATAGAAACAATCGCCTGAGCGAGCTTCGCATCTAGTTTTTCAAATACCGGATCTCCAATACCTGCAGGCACTCCTGTAATAACACACTCTATCACGCCACCTGCACTATCTTGATTTAACATGCATGCCTCTAAGTATTCCTGAGCTTCTTGGGCAGCTTTGGCATCCGGCATAGCCAGAGGATTCCTATCTCTCTCTCCAAGCTCAAACTCTGATATAGCTATATCCCCAATTGATTTGGTGTAAGCAAATACCTCTATGCCAAGTTCTTTTAAAAGTTTGGCGCAAACAGCACCGGCTGCCACTCTTCCAATTGTCTCTCTTCCTGATGATCGACCACCGCCTCTATAGTCTCTAAATCCATATTTTTCGTGAAAACCAAAATCAGCATGTCCCGGTCTGTATGTAGTAGCTATATCTCCGTAATCCTTTGAATGCTGGTCTTTATTTTCAACCATAAGAGAGATGGGCGTACCTGTAGTCCTGCCCTCAAATACTCCGGACATTATCCTTACTACATCCCCCTCACTACGGGCGGTGGTGTACTTAGACTGGCCTGGTTTTCTTCTATCCAAATACATTTGAATATCTTCCTCGCATAGATGAAGTCCTGCCGGAAATCCATCCAACACCACTCCAAGTGCCTCGCCATGAGACTCTCCCCAAGTTGTAATGGTAATATTTTTTCCGAATGATGAACCTGCCATAACCTCTCCTTTGAAAAGAAATTTTTGCCTTATATGAACTACTAAGTAATTTCCTATAAAGTAAAAAAGGGGCTGTACAAAACAACCCCTTATATCAACTATCTAATCTGTACAACGACAATACTATTTGGCTTTGCTATCTTGATTGGAGGATTCTGCATAAGCGAATGTCCTTCTTTTTTGTCGATAGTAAAGCTTCTGATTTCATTTGTATCGTGATTGAGCGATACATAATATTTGTCCTTAGGTAAAACAGCAAAGCTCTTTGGATAATCTCCGCTGATAAAGCTATGAGCAAAATAAGTAATCTTGCCAGATTTTTTATCTCTAGAGTACATGCATATAGCATTCAATCCATCTACCGACGCATATAAAAAGCTATCATCCTCGCCAAACTTAACATTGGTACCGGTACTAATCTCCTCATCTACGCCAAGCAAAAGTGACACAGTCTGAATATTTTCAAAATCAGGATGATCATCGATTACATGATAATCATACACCAATATCTCATTGGACATCTCTGTGATAACATATGCATACTTGCCATCATTGGAAAACTTCATCCTAAGTGGAGCAGAGCCCATGGTACATCTGACAATATCTACCAAGCGCAGCTTACCCATATCATAATCTACTTCGTAAATCTTTATTTGATGTAAGCCATTCTCCACGACACATAAGAATCTCTCATCCGGAGTCAATTCCACGCAAGTACAATGTGGATAAAGAGGTCTGTCTGCAACAGATTTGCCTATGCCCTGATGAAAAATACCATCAGCAATACCTCCGATGCTACCGTCCTCATTAAGACTCATCATGGTTACTCTGCCATCATGATAGCCTGCCACAAACAGATATCTGTTTTGAGAATCCACACAGAGATTACAGCCACGCATGCCGCCTACCCATTCCTGATTCATTTTCTCAAGGTCACCATTTTCAAGTATCCTAAATGATGCTACGCCTTCGTCAGCAATAGAATATAAAAACTTATTATCCTTTGAATTGATAATATCTGATGGATTGTTAATAGGTGCAACACTCTGCTCAGTAAGAACACCTGTATCAGGATCTACATCATATACATAAATACCTACACTAGTCTCATGAGTATAAGTGCCAACATAAGCCACATATTTATTATCTGCCATGTTATTCTCCTCGTAAGTAATGATTATTGTGCTTCTTTTCTTCTAAGAATATCAAATTCGTCCGGTGTAGCGCTAAGTTTGATAAAAAGATTCTGCTTAGGATGCGGGCAAGACTCCATATCCTCACCGTTCTCATTTTTAATTCCCAGTACCTCTACTTCTACATTATCTCCGTTTGGCTTCATAATTTCAATAGTTTCGCCAACTGAAAATTTATTTCTCTGTTCAATAGTAAAATATCCTTCACTATTTAGAGGACCTGCGATACCTAGATACGTATATCCGATATTGTAAGTGTTGTTGTCATAAATCTGGGATTCTTCTGATGGTTTGCCATAGAAAAATCCGGTTGTAAACTGTCTGTATGTACATGCTTCTATCTGCTGTTTGTACCAGTCAAGATTAGCTTCATACTTTTCTTTAGATTCTTTGCAGTCATCAATAGCCTTTCTATAGGTACGGGCTACTGTAGCCACGTATAACGCGGTCTTCATACGCCCTTCTATCTTAAAACTGTCTATTCCCGACTCTAACAAATCAGGGACATGCTCAATCATACAAAGGTCCTTTGAGTTGAAAATGTAGGTACCACGTTCGTTCTCGTATACAGGAAGATACTCTCCGGGTCGTTGTTCCTCCACTACAGCATACTTCCATCTGCAAGGATGTGTGCACTCTCCCTGATTAGCGTCTCTGCCTGTGAAATAGTTAGATAAGAGACATCTGCCTGAATACGATATACACATAGCGCCGTGCACAAAAGTCTCAATCTCCAAATCTTCAGGTATATTGGCCCTGATTTCTTTTATCTCCGCCAAAGAAAGTTCTCTGGCACTGACCACCCTCTTAGCACCCAAGTTATGCCAAAAATTATAAGTACCGTAATTGGTATTATTAGCCTGAGTACTAATATGGCGTTCTATTTCCGGGCAAATCTCCCCTGCCAATGTGAAAATAGCCGGGTCTGCAATGATAAATGCATCAGGCTTGATTTCTTTAAGTTCATGAAGATAATCTTTCACGCCCTCCAAATCATCATTGTGTGCCAATATATTAACAGTGACATATACTTTGACACCATGGTCATGGGCAAACCGGATGCCCTCTACCATATCTTCTTTAGTGAAATTTTTGGCCTTGGCTCTTAGTCCAAAAACCTCTCCACCAATATAAACTGCGTCCGCGCCATATATAACCGCAACTTTTAGTACTTCTAAGTTGCTGGCCGGAACAAGTAACTCTGTATTTCTCATTTCCTTCCTTTCACGCTGATACTAACTCCATCCCCCAAAGGGAGAATCGTAGTAGAAAAATCCTCATCGTGAGTCAATTCATATAAATAGTCTCTCATCCTCTTGTGAATGGTGCGATTTCTTCGTGTAATTGCAAATCTCGACTCTATGATATCTCCATCCTGCAACACATTGTCTGTGACAATCACACCACCGTCAGCAATTAGCCTCTTAATCTCCGGCCAAAAATTGATATATTGACCTTTAGCTGCATCCATAAATATAAAATCATATTGACCATGCAACGTAGGCAAAATATCTGCTGCGTCCCCTTCAAGAAGTTCAATAATATCCTGTCTGCCGGTCCTGACAAAATTAGCCTTGGCAATAGGAATGCGGGGCTCATAGTTTTCGATTGTAGTTATTTTTACATCGTCTTCCGCAGCCTCCGCCATAAGATTGGCCGAAAACCCAACAGCAGTGCCCACTTCAAGAATACTTTTTGGCCTATTCATCCTAATCAATAGCTGTAAAAGATTAATTGTCTCAGGTCTTATAATAGGGACATAACTATCTAAAGCTTCTTTTTGAATATCTTTTAGAATAGGACTTAACTCAGGATAAAGGCTGTTAAGATAGGTCGTATATCTTTCATCAACTATCATTTTATACTTCCATAATAATCGGAATAATCATAGGGCGCCTCTGAGTCTCATGCCATACAAAATCAGACAGATTATCCCTAATATCTGATTTTATTTTATTCCAATCGGTAATATTATTTTCCTCGAGAGCCTCTACCGTCTCCAAAAGGACAGCTCTGGCACTCTCCATTAAATCCTCAGAGTCTCTCACATAGACAAATCCACGTGATACAATATCCGGACCTGCGAGGACAGAGCCACTGGCGCTATCAAGAGTAAGCACAACAATAATAATACCATCCTCTGCAAGCTTCTGTCTGTCTCTAAGGACTATGTTGCCTACATCACCTACACCAATACCGTCAACCATGATCGCACCTGTGTGTACATGATTTGTAACCTTGGAATAGTTATCTCCCAATTCAAGCACATCGCCGGAACGCAAAATCTTGATATGGTCGTGATCCCAACCAAGTGATTCAGCTATCTTAGCCTGAGCCACCAAGTGTTTATATTCACCATGCACCGGAATAGCAAACTGTGGGTGCACCAAAGAATAGATGAGCTTAATCTCCTCAGCACAGGCATGACCACTTACATGTACATCCTGCATAACAATCTCTGCACCGCGCATAGTCAAATCATTGATAACATTTGATACGTCTTTTTCATTGCCGGGAATAGGATGAGATGAAAATACAATCATATCTCCTGCTTTTATCTGCACTTTTTTATGTGTGCCATTTGCCATACGGGAAAGAGCCGCCATAGACTCTCCCTGCGAACCTGTGGTAATAAGTGCAATTTTTTCATCCGGATAACTCTTAAGATTGTCGATATCGATAAGAGTATTATCAGGTATCTGCAGATAGCCAAGTTTTGATGCTGTCTCAATGGTATTTACCATTGAACGGCCCTCTACGCATACTTTTCTGCCATATTTATAAGCGGAATTGATGATCTGCTGTACTCTGTCTACATTAGATGCAAATGTAGCTATTATAATACGGCTTGTGGTATTGTCTGCAAATATGCCATCAATAGTTTTACCGACGGTCTTCTCAGAAGCAGTAAATCCAGGTCTCTCAGCGTTAGTACTGTCACACATAAGTGCAAGCACACCCTTTTTACCAATCTCTCCTAGTCTCTGTAAATCAATTGGATCTCCATACACAGGTGTGTAGTCCACCTTGAAATCACCGGTATGTACTACTATGCCGGCAGGAGAATATATTGCCAGAGCAGCTGCATCCTGGATGCTGTGATTGGTGCGGATAAACTCAACTCTAAAATCTCCGGCATTGATATGAGTGCCATATTTAACTACTTTTCTCTTAACTTTTGTGAGCATCTTGTGCTCTTCTAATTTGTGTTCGATAAGACCATTTGTAAGCTTGGTAGAATAGATAGGGCAAACATTTAATTCCTTAAAAACGTAAGGAATAGCACCAATATGGTCCTCATGCCCATGAGTAATAAAAAAGCCCTTTAATTTGTCCTGATTATCTTTTAGATAGGTGATATCCGGTATAACCAAATCTACGCCCAACATATCATCCTCAGGAAACGAAAGTCCGCAATCCACAACAATAATACTGTCCTTATATTCAAAGGCAGTAATGTTCATGCCGATTTGCTCCAGACCTCCAAGTGGAATAATCTTCAGCCTTTCAGCCGGTTGTTCAGTTTTCTTCTTCAAAAATAAACCTCCTATAAAATAACTTGTCTTTTCTTTTAAAAATCAATATCAGCTTCGTCGCCGACTAATTCTTCAAATAATTTTGCAACCGCTTCAAATTCTACATCGTCTTCAACAAACTCATAAACAACATCAGAATTATCCTCGGAAACCTCTTTTAAAATAGTGGCATCACTATCTGCATCTTCATCCTCGCTATCGCACACAAGCAGATACTTGCAGCCTGATAACTGTGTCTCTTCAAGGACAAAGAATTTTAATTCCTCGCCAGCTTCACCTGACATTATAATCTGTTCCATGTATTACTCCTAATTATTTATCACGATAATTATCCAGATAATCCTGCAATATAATAGCTGCCGCAATCTGGTCTATAACTTTTTTGCGGTGTTTTTTTTGAACGCCCGATTCTTCCAAAATCTCATCCGCATACATAGTGGTTAACCTCTCATCTATGAGAACAATGGGAATCGTGACTCTTTTTTCAAGTAACTCTTTGAATTTGATAGTGTCCTGACATCTGAAACCTTCAGTGTCATCCATATTGAGAGGATAGCCAAGTACAATCTCCGATACCTGATATTCTTCGCATATCTCTTTTATGCGTACCAACGTATGTCTAAGAGCACTTGCTCTTTCTCTCGTAATGGTCTCAAATTCTTGAGCAGTCAAAAGTAAAGGGTCACTTATCGCGACCCCAACCGTTTTTGTCCCATAATCAAGACCAAGAATCCTGCTCATTATTTGTTCCAGCTTTCATTAGCTATATACTCTTTAAAAAGCTCTTCTACAAGCTCATCACGTTCAACTTTCATAATAAGGCTCCTTGCATTATTATGACTGGTAATGTATGTAGGATCGCCAGACATTATGTAGCCCACAACCTGATTAACAGGATTATATCCTTTTTCAGAAAGTGCACTATACACCTGTTCTATGACTTCTTTTACCCCAACAGGGTTCTCTTTCTGAACCTTAAAATATTGTGTGTTACTTAAATCTGCCATAATAACCTCGTCTCTAAAAAATATCCCACAATATAACCAAATGATTATGGAGCTTACACGAACGCTCACAATTAACCAACTATTATTTACCTCATTTTAATATACAAATCCCTAAATTTCAACAGTTTATACATCTACTCCACAATCAAATACTGTCTATCCAAAGAAATCTCTTTACCTTTTGCAACGATAATGGTATTGGATAAATCCGCATCTCCCCTGGCCTGTATAGCACACTTAATATATTCTTTTGAAAACCCAATATAGTAATCAATACCATCAATAGAGATTTTTTCTTCAAATAATATATTTAAATCTTTGCCTATAAAAGCCTTTCTAAAATCTTCTGTCGCCTTTCTAGAAATCGAAATTAGTCTTGAACTACGTTCTTTTTTTATAGAATTAGGTATCTGACCTGGCATGGTAGCCGCTTTTGTACCGGCTCTTTTAGAATATGCAAAAACATGCATCTCATAAAAAGCAATCTCTTTAACAAAGGATTCGGTAAGTGAAAATTCCTCTTCACTCTCACCGGGAAATCCAACTATTACATCAGTCGTGATAGCCGGATTATCAAAATATTTTCTAAGAATTTGAACTCCTCTTTTATATTCATCGATTGTGTATTTCCGATTCATTCGTTTTAATACTGTATCGCATCCGGATTGAAGAGAAAGATGAAAATGTGGGCACATTTTGCTTATGGCAGCCATCCTCTTGGCAAAATCTTCAGTGACAATCTGAGGCTCTAAAGACCCCAGGCGAATCCTTTCCACCTTATCAACAGTTGCCACGGCTTCGATCAAATCAGCCAAATCATAGTCTTTTCCGTTGCCATATGAACTCAGATGAATTCCGGTAATAACCATTTCTTTATATCCATTTTCCGACAGAGTTGTAACTTCTTTTAACACATCATCAATATCCCTGCTGCGAATGCGTCCTCTGGCAAACGGGATAATGCAATACGAACAAAATTGATTACATCCATCCTGTACTTTAACGAAAGCTCTGGTATGCTCCGAATCTTTTTCGATGATCATATTTTCAAAGTCAACACTGCCTTTATTGATATCGATAAAATCTAAAATAGGACCATCGGCTTTATCCATATTTTCAAAGTATTCATGAACCATTGGGACCAAATCATTTTTTTTATTATTTCCAAGTATAATGTCCGCGCCCAATTCTTTTGCTATATCTTTGCCGAAATTCTGTACATAACAACCCGTAGCAACAACACAGGCATCAGGATTGAGTTTTTTGCATTTGTGAATCATCTGTCTGGATTTTCTGTCTGCAATATTGGTAACAGAGCATGTGTTTACCACGTATACATCGGCGATTTCATCAAATCCGACTATTGTAAATCCGTCTTTTTTAAGAAGCTCTTCCATAGCTTCGGTCTCATATGCATTGACCTTGCAACCAAGGTTGTGTAATGCAGCCTTTTTCATTGTAAGAAAACCTTTCTAAACACAGTAAAAACCTAAGAGTTTATTGACTTTTACTTTAGGTTGTTTTAGTATGTTGCTATATGAATTACATAATATTATGGAGGAGGCACATTAGATGAAAACAGTTCAAATCTCTCTTAACTCAATTGACAAGGTAAAATCTTTCGTAAATACAATCAGCCAGTTTGATTATGATTTTGATCTTGTTAGCGGTCGTTATGTTATCGATGCTAAGTCTATCATGGGTATTTTTTCTCTTGATCTTTCTAAGCCAATCGATCTTACAGTTCACGCTGAGGGTGATGCAGAAGACGTTATGTCTACATTAAAGGATTACCTCGTATAGTCCTTATCCAATTACACTAGAAATATTAGGAGCTTTGCTTAAATTAAGCAAAGCTCTTTTTCTTTACTTTATCAGGAAAACACACATAGCAATTACATAGAAGCAAAAATCATTTTACATGAACAATCTCAACAGTCTCGATAGCTTGTCTCATAAGCTCATCTATCTTTTCATCCAGCAAATGCTCATGCTTTTCTATTGCCTCTAGTTTAGGCTTTGTAACAGGATGTTTTGCAACAAAAATAGTGCAACAATCCTCATAAGGCAAAATAGATGTCTCGTATGTATCTATTTTCTCAGAGATGTCCACTATATCCTGCTTATCAAAAGCAATAAGTGGTCTATATACAGGAAGCGAGCACACCGCATTGGTGCAATTCAATGATTGCATGGTCTGACTGGCAACCTGTCCAATAGACTCTCCTGTAACAAGTCCCAGGCAATCATTTTCTTTGGCAAAATGCTCTGCTATCCTCATCATATATCTTCGCATGATAATGGTAAGTTCTTCGTGAGCACACTGCTCATAAATATATAACTGGATATCAGTAAAGTTTACAATATGAAGATCAATAGGGCCTGAATATTTTGCAACCAGCTTTGCCAAATCCACCACTTTTTGCTTTGCTTGTTCGGATGTATAAGGTGGTGCATGAAAATATGTTGCAGATAAAGTGACCCCTCTTTTTGAAATCATATATCCAGCAACCGGAGAATCTATTCCTCCAGAAAGAAGCAGCATAGCCTTACCGGCAGTGCCCACCGGCATACCACATGGGCCGGGTATCTCTGTAGAATAGATGGCTATATTCTCTCTAACTTCTACGTAGATAATACGCTCGGGATGATGAACATCAACATGCATCTCAGGGAAAGCATCTAAAAGTCTAGCGCCTATCTCGGCAGCCACCTCCATGGATGTCATAGGGTATTGTTTATTTGCGCGCCTGCCCATGACCTTGAAACTAAAATTCTTATCAGAAAATTCTTCATCAACATACTTGATAACTGCCTCAGCCATCTTTTCGAAGCCTTCATCTTCCACTACGACAGTCGGGCAGATTGCACTTATACCAAATACATGTGAAAGAGCGTCTACAGCTTCATCAAACTCATAATCTCCATCGACAGAAACAAATACTCTGCCGCTTTGCTTTTTAACAATAAAATGCCCATCAACCGTGTCCAGTGCACGCTTTATCTGACGAACAAGTGCATCCTCAAAAACATATCTGTTTTTTCCTTTTACACCTATCTCAGAATATTTAATCAAAAATGCTTGATACGTCATCAAAATACTCCTTTAAAATGTCATAGCCGGAACCAACTCTTCAAGTGCCTTAATGGCCGCTTCCACCTCATCCAGGGTATTCTCCGGACAAAAGCTAAAACGAATCGTTCTCTCCAGTAAATCTTTATGTAAGCCAATAGACTTAAGTGTCTCGCTAATAGCCGGTTTGTTAGAAGAGCATGCCGAGCCTGCAGATACATAGATACCCTTGGTCTCAAGTGCATTTAAAATCACTTGTGCTTTTGTACGATTGCCCTTTATTGAAACACTGACGATATGGGGAGCTGCCCCTTCGTCCAAACAACCATTAACACTGACACCATCTATAGCCATAACACCCTCAATAAGGCGCTGTCTCATAGCATACATGTGAGTCCTGTTGCTGTCAAGCTTGTCGTATGAAAGCCTGGCTGCAACGCCTAAGGCTGCAATAGCAGGTACATTTTCAGTACCCGAGCGCATGCCGCTCTCATGACCGCCTCCCAAAATCTGCGGTACCACTCTCACCTTATCTTTGATGTATATAAAACCTGAACCCTTGGGACCGTGAATCTTGTGACCGCTAATTGTCAAAATATCTATTCCAAGCTTTTTAGGAATAATACTCATCTTGCCAAATGCCTGAATAGCATCAACATGAAATATAATATTGGGATTAACAGCCTTTATAATAGAGGATGCTTCAGAAACAGGCTGTATGGTTCCAATCTCATTATTAACCATCATAATAGAAACTAAGATGGTATCCGGACGAATGGCGGATTTGAGCTCATCAAGATTGATAACGCCCCTATCATCCGTCCCCAAATACGTCACTTCAAACCCCTGTTTTTCAAGGGCTTTGATAGGATTAAGAACACTAGCATGTTCTATCTTTGTGGTAATAATATGGTTACCAAGCCTCTTCTTCGCTTCGACAACGCCTTTAATCGCCAGATTATTTCCTTCTGTCCCACCGGATGTAAAATATATCTCTTTAGGTTGACACTTTAAAATATCCGCAATAATTTGCCTGGCCTCTTTTAAATATTCTTTACCTTTATATCCAAAACCATGCAGAGAAGAAGGATTGCCATAATTAACCTGCAGGCATTCCTGCATTATCTTCATTGCCTCATCGGCACATCTCGTAGTTGCCGAATTATCAAAATATATCATTGTTGTAATTCCTCACATTTTAACATCAGCATACTCATAGTGGCTATGGCAGCTGTTTCAGTTCTCAAAATACGTTTACCAAGAGAAATGACCCGGCATATGTCTTTTACCATATCTATCTCTGTGGAATCAAATCCGCCCTCAGGACCAATAAAAACTCCTATGGAATCCCGACATTTAATACCATCAAGGACATCATAAGTATCCTTCATACCATTTTTACTTTCGAATGGAAGCAAAAGCACATCCAGCCTCTTAGCATATTCTAAAGCCTCGCTAAAGCTCATAAATTCATGAACCTGCGGCACTATACTTCGCTTTGATTGTCTGGCTGCTGAAACAGATATTGCCTGATAACGTTCAAGTCTGTTCTTGCGTTTTTTTTCATCCAATTTTACTACGCAATTTTTCATCTCCACCGGAATAATTTCATAGACGCCAAGTTCAACCGACTTCTCGATGATAGTCTCTAGCTTGTCGCCTTTCGCCACAGCTTGAAATAGATAGATTTTGTTTTTTAATTCTGTAGACTCTACCGGCTCAACAACAGATACTATGAGCTCCTTGTCAAATATCTTTGAAACCTCACAAAGGTAGCTTTCAGTGCCTGAAACGGATACCCTAATCCGTTCGCCCACGCGTAGTCTCACAACTTTTATCAGGTGATGAGCATCCTCTCCTGTAACAGTTATTATGTTGTCTATAGGTGAACTATTAACAAATATTTGTTGCATATTATTTGCGAGCGGTAATATTTACCCACTCCCCCTGATGATTAACCTCTACTACTGTAAGCCCTACTTTTTCAAGGGCTTCTTTTACATCATTTTCTTTAAAATCAATAATACCTGAAGAAATAAAAAGCGCACCTTCTTTCATGGTAGGAGGAATGGCAGGTGCCATGCCAATAATAATATCCGCAAGAATATTGGCTACTACAATATCGTATTTACCATATCCCACTTTGTCCTGAAGTGCCTTGTCAGTGGTAAGGTTGCCAACATAAAAATCTCCAAGCTCTCTTGGTATATGATTGACATCAAAATTGTCATATGTAGATGCAATACAATCCTCGTCAATATCAGTACCACATACATGAGCTTTTAGGTCTAGCAGTTTAAGTACGATAATAGATAATATGCCACTACCACAACCTATATCAAGGATTTCATCGTTTTCTTTGGCGTATTTTTTAAGTTGGCGAATACACAGCTGAGTAGTCTCATGCTTACCGGTGCCAAAGGAAACTCCCGGATCTATTTCAACAAACACTTTGTCTTTGTCCTTTGACGGCAACTCTTCCCAAGTAGGCTTTATCAATATATCATCGATATAAAAGGACTTAAAAAACTGCTTCCAGTTATTTATCCAATCCTCCTGCTTAGTGACAGATGTATCTATGGTAGCATCACCTATATCCATAGTCTCCTTAAGTTCTTCTAAAGAAGCCTTGACTTGTTGTAGCATCGCCTCATGATCATCATCCTCTCCCAAATAAAAGCAGACTTTTGAAAGTCCCAAATCTTCAGGTAAGTCAGGCTGCAATTCTTCATACTCGCCACCCTGCTTCTCGCCGGATACCGGTACGTTATTCTCTATCTCTACAGATAATATGCCTAGTTCTGCAAGAGCTGCGCTAACAAAATCTTCAGCATCCGTTGTTGTACTAATGGAATATTTTATCCAATTCATAATATCCTTCCTAACATCAAAAATCACATATCAAGGTTCCCCTTGATATGTGTTCTTTGTAAAAGTATTAACCCTGTTGCTTACCTGCAGCTACTTTTGCAGTAATATCTTCTTTTAGCTCCACACATTTATCTTTAATTTTTCTGTTGGTGCCGGGTGATTGAATCAATCGTGCGATAAGTTTCATAGCTGTATCGTATTTTTTATAATATACTGACATATTAGCCAACATAAAATCTACAGCTTCTGAAGCCATACCACAGTATGGCGGTGTCTCCTGAGAGATTGCTTTCATGAAACCTTCGTAAGCTTGACTATAAAATCCCTCGTACTCTTTGGTAACAAGCTCCACTACTTTGGGATCGGCTTGTTTGTCGTTTTCAAGTTCTTTCATCTGAGCTCTTCTAAGCCATGCTATCTTAAGACATACATAGGCCTTTTCAGACATCTTTGCACGCTTTTTCATGGTGCATATAAGGGCCAGCTTGAATTTTTCTATAGAATACTCGTAAGAATAAATCTCCGGAAGCTTATCATCGCTTTGCGGCTTAAAGCTAGGACAAAACTCAGCTCTTATAAGCTTGACTCTTGCGGTATCTATCTTGGCAAACATGGTATCCAATGCCGAATAACCACAATGAGGACAAGATATAAAATCATACTTAATTTTGTCTACATGCTCATAATTAGGTCTTAAATCAAAATCCGGCTCAAGCCTTTTAAGCTTGGTTGCTAGCACTGCCTTGATAGGGAATTCTTTGTCACAAACAGGACAACGAACCTTTTTCTCCATAACAAAGTCCTTTTCCTGCTTTACTACCGGGGCAGCTTTTTGAGCCTGGGCTGCATCCTCCTTTTTTGACTTCTCATCCGCCAAAATATCCAGCTCACCATCCATGGAAAAGCCGAATTTCTCCATTCCTGAAAGTAGATTCATGTGTATGTCCTTTTCTAATGATTAGTTATTAGTAGGTAACTTAAATGAACTCTTCAAAGATACAATTCTATTAAACACTAAGGCTTCTCCCTTTGAATCCTTAGAGTCGACGCAGAAAAATCCCTGCCTTACAAATTGAAAACTATCATATGCCTTGGCGCCTTTTAGAGATGGCTCAACCAGGCAATTTTTAAGAACTGTGAGTGAGTTTGGATTGATATTCAAACTATTATCTTCATTATACACTCCTTTTTCCTCATCCACAATGTTTTCGTATAGACGAACTTCTGCATGCAAAGCTGTTTTGGCAGCCACCCAGTGTATTGTTCCCTTTACCTTGCGTCCATCAGGTGAATCCCCACCCTTTGTAGCCGGATCATAAGTGCAATGAATGCATGTTACATTACCTTTATCATCTGTCTCATATGAAGTACAAGTTACAAAATAAGCATTCATAAGACGTACCTCGTTACCCGGATAAAGTCTAAAATACTTCTTTGGTGGCTCAATCATGAAGTCTTCTCTATCTATGTATAATTCTCTGCCAAAAGGAACCTGCCTGGTGCCAAGTGCCTCATTCTCGAGATTGTTAGGAGCCTCAAGCCACTCTATTTCATCGCTATCATAATTGTCAATCACAAGCTTAATTGGATCAAGAACCGCCATTACGCGGCTACGTGTAGTCTTCAAATCTTCACGAATGCAATATTCAAGCATTGCATAATCCGATGATGAATTAGCTTTCGATACGCCTGATAATTCTACAAATCTCTGAAGCGAAGACGGTGTAAAACCTCTACGACGAAGAGCAGCAATAGATACAAGACGTGGATCATCCCAACCATCTACTACCCCATCTTCTACAAGCTTCTTGATGTATCTCTTTCCTGTAACCACATTGGTTAGGTACATTTTTGCAAACTCTATCTGCCGAGGCGGATTAGCAAATCCTGCGGATTTTACAACCCAATCATACAGAGGTCTGTGATCTTCAAACTCCAGTGTACAGATTGAATGGGTGATTCCCTCAAAGGCATCCTCCAAAGGATGTGCAAAATCATACATAGGATAAATGCACCATTTGTCACCGGTATTATGATGGGTCATATGAGCAACTCTATAGAGAATAGGGTCTCTCATATTGATATTAGGTGAAGCCATGTCGATTTTGGCTCTCAACGTATGACTGCCATCCTCGTATTTGCCGGCTTTCATATCTTCAAACATCTTAAGATTATCTTCAATACTACGGTCTCTGTTGGGATCGTTCTTACCGGTATGTTCAAAATCACCACGAAATTCTCTGATCTCATCTGCACTGAGATCGGATACATAAGCCAATCCCTTTTTTATCAAATCTACTGCCACCTCATACATTTTGTCGAAATAATCTGAAGCAAAATAGAGATGCTCTCCCCAATCAGCCCCCAGCCACTTGATGTCAGCTTTAATAGAATCAACAAACTCTACTTTTTCCTTTGTAGGATTGGTGTCGTCAAATCTCATATGAAACTCGCCATTATACTTTTTTGCGAGACCATAATTTAAAAGAATCGACTTAGCGTGTCCTATATGTAAATATCCGTTTGGCTCGGGCGGGAAGCGTGTACATACATGGTCGTACACTCCCTCTTTGAGATCCTTGTCAATCTCTAGTTCGATAAAATTTTTACTAACCACTTCTTCGTTCATCTTATATCTATATCCTCTCTACTAATTATTGACATGAACATGTGTAAATAAATGTTCACTGCAATATTCATAATTTCCATTGCATTTGCTGCAAAATCTAAACTCAAGCTCAGGATTTGAAATCTCAGTCCGGCCACATACAGCACACTTATGTCTGGCAATCGGTGTACCGTCTCTATACTTAGTGCGAGGCGGTGTAGCCTGTCTTCTGAACTCTGCGCGCCTGTGAATATCTTTTGGATTATATCTGGTCATGTTTCTTGACATCATAAAGAATATGCCAAAGTTTAACAATGAGGCAATAATAGGTATGGCGGAAATCCAGCTTCCAGCCAGAATATCACCAATAATCTCTATTCCTATAATAACAATGTAAAAAATCGACATCCATTTCATTTTGATTGGAATAATGAAATACAACAAGACCTCATTATCCGGAAAGCAGGAAGCAAATGCTAAAAATATCGATAAATTAATGTAGTATGTACTCGTGATATTGCCGATCCCCATGACCATAGATCCATGAGATATAAAATATAAAAAGTAAGAAAGAAAAGCTCCTAATACAGTAAAAATCATGCCGCCAAATATGTAAGCATTAAAATAAAAGGCGCCCCAAGTACGCTCTAGTGCTGTACCTAGCTGATAGTACAACAAAAACATAAACAAAGCCCATATCAGACTGGTGCTTGGTGGAATAACAATCCAAGTGAAAATTCTCCATAGTTGTAGGCCATGAATAATGTAATATGGCTCCAATGTCAAATAGGAAATATATGGAACACCTGTGAATCTCTCACCAAATTCAAGTAAATATCCAATCAGATATCCACACAGCAAATATATAATCAGGTTATTTATGGCATATCGCCCAAATTTCTTTTCTAATTTGTCAAGCAAAATGAGTCCTCCTAAATCAGAAAATCTGTTTTTAAGCATAATAATAGACTTTAAAGATTATAACCCTTTAAAGCCTATTACCGCAACCATTATTTAATCTTTAAACCACTTGTCATTTTAATTCAATCATCGATCCTTTCATAGCTTGCATAATAGTATTTTCCATTTTCAAGCTTTATGTCATCGGGAATTGTACCATCTATTGCAAGTGATACAGCCATGTGGGCTATTGTCTTACCTTTTTCTATCGAATTATTTAATACAGTGCCCTCTATAAGTCCTTCCCGGATATCACTTCTTACTTCTTCCTGCCCATTGACACCTACAATAAGAGGCATAGTCTGAATGCCAAAATTTGTAAGAGCATCCAACGCCCCTAAGGCCATATTATCATCATTTGCGATTATAAGTTCTATCTGTCTAGGATATCCCTGCAATAAAGATGTAATTTTGGTCTGAGCCTGCCTTCTGTCCCAGTTCGCTATCTCATCCCCCAATCGTTCTAATTTAATGTCCCCAGCCTGTATTGTCTCTACAGATACCCGACTGCGAACTATTGCATCCTGATGTCCGGCTTCTCCTTCCAATAGCACATACTGAATCACTCCATCCCCGCTAAAATCAATCTCTTCAAAACGCTCATTAAGGGCATCTAAAACTATTTCCCCTTGAATTTTACCGCTTTCCTCCGGTCTGGCTCCAACATAATAAAGCTTGTCAAAACGATTCAAATCATCCTCTACCAGTTCTCTGTTAAAAAATATAATCGGAACATCTGCAGACTTTGCCTTTTCAATAATCACTGATGGATCAGTTCTGTCCACCAAATTCACACAAACCACATCATAATCCTTATCTATGAAATCCTCCACCTGGTCATTTTGAATCAGTTGATTTTCCTCAGCATAAACCACTGTACAGTCACACTCTAGCCCGTCTTGCCTGCTGTATGCTTTTAGATAGCTTTCGATATTTTCTCTTATTTCTTCTGTAAAGGGATCAAACTCTGTGTACATAGTAATCCCTATTTTGATAGTGGTATTATCCTGTACTTCATTTACAGATGCCGAACATTGCTTTACAACTGCCACCAATAACAATAAAACTATCAAGGTAATAATGCCTTTTTTCATATAGCTCCTATTTTGCAAAAGGAAATAACGCCTTTTCATAGTCCTCAGAATACATGGACTGCCTATCTGCTATAAAATAATAAAGCTTGCCTTTTGCGTATGTTTCAATATTTTTATCCTTTAATAATTCTCTAACAGTCACATAAGCCATAGAGTATTCGTCCTTGTAGGCAAGAGCCCCCAGGGCACCTATATCCAGATAATAAACAGACTCACTACTGTTATCCACACCATATATTTCTACAAACCTATTCGTTCTATTATTTGCCTCAACCGCAGCCTCGATGGAGTCAGCATCTATAGCTATCACGCAATCAAAAAATCCCGATTGTTCCAGATTGTACATGCTCTGATATAGCTTTTTTGTATCAGTAGAAAGGGGGCGGTATTCTATGTTTCTGCCAGCATTTTCCATAGTAACAGTCAAACCATCTACAATATCTGCCATGTGCTGTTTTTCACCGGATGAAACTATCAGAATTTTATCGCATGAGCTGTTTATGACCATATAATCTGCCAAATCCTTTGCCAGATTGTAATCACCCGCCTTTATACTGCCTATGGATGAACTCAGCCCACTATTTTCTACCATAACTATCTCATCAGCATTTACAGATTCTACCTTGTCACCGGTGATAAAATCAATAATACAATTGCTGTCCAAAGCAGCATTTTCGGCTCCATCCTTTAGATTTTCATAATCTAAGGAGCTATCTGTATCCAGTACAAAAGTGATTTTTAACGCTTCACTTTGCTTGCCACTGTAGTGGATATAAATAAATGTTTCAACTACCAAGAGCAAAACTATGGCTACAAAAAATGCACCCATCCATTTTTTACTTAACATCCCCATCCCCTTCCATGTATTCTTCCATGGTCATTTTAGGCAGATGAATAATAGCAGTTGTTCCCTCATCCAGCTCACTTTCTAAAGTGAGACCATAGTCATTTTTAAAATACAGATTTATACGCTGATTAATATTCCACAATCCTATGCCACTGCCTTTTCCCGTTGATTTAGTCCTTTCCGTAAGGAGATTTTCCAATACATCCTCAGGTATCCCCATTCCATTATCCCTTACTTCAATATAAATATCTCCATCCTTTTCATAGCCTTTTATATCAATAGCCCCCTCATCATCCAAATCACCTACGGCGTGATAAATAGCATTTTCTATAAGAGGCTGAATAATTAATTTTATTGTGACACAATCCTCTATTTTAGGGTCTATATCAATATTTGCTTCAAATTTATTTTTATAACGAACCTTCTGGATAGACAAATAGTTTCTGGCGTGAGTAATCTCATCTCTAATAGTAATTATGTTGTTTCCTTTGCTGAGACTAATTCTAAATAAAGATGCCAAACTGGTAATCATAGATATTGCCTCAGGATATTTCTCTGCCTCAATCATCCATACTATAGAATCTAAGGTATTGTACAAAAAATGTGGATTTATCTGGGCCTGTAAAGCATTCAATTCGGATTTACGTTTTTCTTTTTGCTCCTTTACTCTCTCATCCATTAGATCATGCATCTGAACAACAAGAGACCTGATTGTACGTCCTAAATGGCGAATCTCATGAGACCCTCCAATGTAAACCTCCTCAGCTTCCAGTCTGCCGTCTTCAATACTTTTTAAAGAATCTTCCAGATGGTGTATTGGGTCTGTAACAATTTTTGAAATAATAATATTACCAAAGACAATCAGAAATACAGCCAGGGTAATAACTATCATCATAAATGCACGCAGTTGATTGTAAGGAGCTGCAAGCTCTGTAGCAGGCACGACAGATACAATCTTCCAGCCGGTGTATCCTACAGTCTTTACCACTACAGCTCTTTCGCTACCACGGAATTTTTCCATATGAGCCCCATCATCATAAGAAGCAGCCGTTATATTATTCTCCTCCACAAGACCGCCAAATATAGCTTTCTGCTTTGGATGATAGATTATCTCTCCGTCAGAATCTATCAAGTAGACATAACCGGATCCTCGCTCATTTACCTTCTCAAACATCTGCTCTATGGATGAGTAATTCATATCAACCAAAAGTATACCTCTTCTGGTGTATCCCATATAATTCAAGTCAATGCTGCGAGTGAGAGAAACGACCCAATAATATCTGTAATTACTACTTTCAAACATATTTTGAACATGAGGTTTTGAAAAATGAAAATTCTCTATCCTATCTTCAGTATTTTCAAACCATTCCTGTTTAGTAAAATCCACTCCTGCTTTTCTGGTGGCAATAGGAGCTGCAGAAATCAAAGCGCCATCCTGAGATATGCAGGCAATACTAATCAAATCATCTTTGTTTGACTCATATAGGATATCCATCTCTTTGTTCATAGTATCACTGGTCAAGTCGAGATTTTTGATAACACTGTAATACATACTATTGGACACACCCATCATATTTCGTAAATACGAATTAAGTGTCCAACTCATTTGATCTATAACCTGCTCGTTGTCATCAATAGCTGTCTGCCTGGCAGTGTTTATATAAGTGGTATATAAGGCCAGGGAAACAAATGCTATACTAAAAATGGAAACTATTGTAAAAGACAAGGATATAATCAGCTGTATGCTTCGCTTTTTAGATGCATGCCCAATCTTTTTTAATTGATTTTTAAAATCAAAAGGTTCCATTATTTTCCTCTTTGCTGTCTATATTTCGAAGGTGAAATCCCGTAAGCCTTTTTGAATACATAGCTGAAATAGTTTGGGTCATCATACCCTATCATTCCGGAAATCATATAAGCCTTTTCATCAGTATTCTGAAGGAGCCATACAGCCTGTTCCATACGCATATTCGTCAGATATGCAACAAATGTCTGTCCGGTCTTTTTTCTAAATAAAGATGAAAAATAATTTGGAGTGACGTTCAAATAATTACAGATTTTATCTACCGACAAATCAGATTCTTTATAATGCTCCCTGATATATGCCTTTGACTTTTCAACTAAATCATGAGCCGTAGAATCCTGAGTCTGACTATTTATTAATTTAAATGTTTCCTGATAGTATCTTTCTAGATTTTCCAGATTGCGCCTTTTTTCCAGTTCATCATCCAGGCGCACTTTTAAACGGGAAAAGAGTTGATATAACTCATCCGAATTGACAGGCTTTAGGATATACTCCTCCACTGAAAGTTCGATTGCCTCTTTGGCATATTCAAACTCATCATAACCTGATAGAATAACAAATTTTGTATCGGGAAGTTCGGATTTAAGCTGTTTGGAAAATTGGAGTCCATTCATGAATGGCATATTGATATCTGTCATCACTACATCCGGATGACGATCCAAAGCCATATCCAGCGCATCCAAACCATTGCTGGCAGAGCCCACTACATTAAATCCCAATTCATCCCAGTTAATCTTTTTTTCGATGGCAAGGCGAACCTCCTCCTCGTCATCAACCAGCATAACATTATACATTCCCTATTCCCCCGTATATCCAAACTATATACAGTATAACAAAAAGGGGTGCTCCAAGGCACCCCTTATAGGAATAAATTTTTCTCAGTTTTTCTTACGTTTAGATAACACATCTACTGTAACGGCACCAAGAAGTACAGCACCTTTTACAATCTTTTGGATGTCAGTCGACCATCCAAAAAGTGACATTCCGTTATTTAAAACCCCCATAACAAAAGCTCCTACTACAGCTCCAAGAATAGTACCGGAACCACCTGCTACAGCTGCACCACCAATATAGCAAGATGCAATAGCATCCATCTCAAAACCATCACCTGCTTTTGGTGTTGAAGAACCATTTCTGGCAGAAAGAACAATACCTGCTATTGCTGAGAGAACACCCATGTTTGTGTATACCCAGAAGAACACTTTATTTGTATCAATACCTGAAAGATTGGCTGCCTTTCTATTACCGCCCAAAGCGTATATTTGACGTCCGGCAACAGTCTTTGTGGTTATAAATGCGTAAATACCAATAAGAACAACCATAATAAGAAGAACAAATGGAAGTCCATTATAACGCGCCAGCTTATAGAAGAAGAACCAAATGATGAACAACATAATCGCAAGTTTAAGGACCGTTTGCCACGTCGGTGCCAATGCAAAGTTATACTTCTTTTTTGTCTTGATAGAATTAAGTTCTGACCAAACCAAGGCCACCGAAGCTATAATTGCAACCCCAATGGAAACCAAATCTAATATTCCATCACCAAAGAAAATCTTGTAAGTTGGCAAGAAACCTGCTCCAATAAAATTATAATTAGATGGAAGAGGACCTTTTGTCTGAGCCTGTAAAAGTGTATATGTCAAGCCTCTACCCATAAGCATTGTTGCAAGAGTAACAACGAATGGCGGTATTCCCAAATAAGCTATAAAAAATCCGGAAAACATACCCACTAATAATCCAATGGCAAGTGCTGCTATAATAGCAACCCACATATTCATTTTATAATCCATCATCATAATACCGGCTGTGGCACCACAAAGAGCAACAACTGAGCCAACACCCAGATCCACATTACCTGTCAATACACAAAGCAACATACCTATTGCAAGAATAACTACATATCCATTCTGCATAACAAGATTGTTAATATTCATCGGGGTAAGATTCTTACCACCTGTAAGCAATGCAAAAATCAAATAAATTACAATAAGGGCGATAAACATGCCATATTGTTTCATATCAAGATTAACTCTTTTATTTTTCATCTCCATCATCCTTTCTGTTGTGTGCCATCACGCATTGCATGATCTTCTCCTGTGATACTTCCCTGCTTGTAAGCTCACCTGCAATCTCTCCTTCATTGATTACATATATACGGTCGCATGTACCAATTATTTCAGGCATTTCCGAAGATATTACAATTACAGCTTTACCCGCCTTTGCAAGATCATTTATGACACAATAAATCTCGTACTTTGCGCCAACATCTATACCTCTGGTTGGCTCATCCAAAATCAATACATCAGGTTGTGTAAGCATCCATTTAGCAAGTACCACCTTTTGCTGATTACCACCTGACAGCGATCCAACAACTTGATTGATGGAATTTGATTTTACATTTATTTTATTTTTGTATTCCTCTGCAGCAAGAATCTCCTCATTTCCATTTATGATTCCATGCTTTGAGAAAAACTTCGGCCTTGCGGCAATAGTCATATTTTCTTTTATATCACCAATTAGATTTAATCCATTTGTCTTTCTATCCTCAGTAACATAAGCAAGCTTATTATTGATAGCATCCTTAACAGTACGGGTGCTGACTTCTTTCCCGTTAATCTTGACAGTACCGGAAATTTTCTGCCCGTAACTGTGTCCGAATACACTCATGGCAAATTCTGTTCTACCGGCTCCCATGAGTCCTGCCAATCCAACAACCTCGCCTGCCTTAACTTCTATGTTAATGTCCTTAAGAACTTGTCTGTCTGCATCATCAGGATGATACACATTCCAGTTTTTAACCTCAAATATAGTATCACCTATCGTAACTCCTTCTCTTGCAGGATAACGATTGGTAAGCTCTCTACCTACCATCGCTTTAATAACTCTATCCTCCGAGAAATCATCTACACCTTTAATAAGGGTCTCAATAGTCTTTCCATCGCGAATTACCGTTACAGCATCAGCCACATAACTGATTTCATTTAATTTATGAGAAATAATAATACAGGTAATTCCCTGTTTTTTTAGTTCCAGCATTATATCGAGAAGTTTTTTTGATTCTTCATCATTTAATGCTGCTGTAGGTTCATCCAAAATAAGAAGTTCTACCTTCTTTGCCATAGCTTTGGCAATCTCAATCAGCTGTTGTTTACCAACACCTAAAGAATTTACAGGAGCATTTACATTTTCGTTTTCAAGGCCAACCCTGGCCAGCATTTCCTGCGCCTTTTGCCTGGTTTTTGTCCAATCTATAACGCCCTTCATGGAAAGCTGTTCATTTCCCAAAAAAACATTTTCTGCTATTGAAAGAAGGGGACTAAGTGCAAGCTCCTGGTGAATAATAACAATACCTTTTGATTCTGATTCCCTAAGATTATGAAACTTACATACCTCGCCGTGATACTCGACCTCGCCTTCATAGGTTCCATAGGGATAAACTCCCGATAAAACATTCATAAGAGTCGATTTTCCGGCACCATTTTCGCCACAAAGTGCATGAATTTCTCCCTTTTTCACCTGCAGATTAACATCATCAAGGGCTCTGACTCCGGAAAACTCTTTAATTATATGTTTCATTTCCAAGATGTAATCTGACATATTCTTCTCCTATCCTAAAAATAGGGGCGGCACCTAAATGCCGCCACTTTTTAATTACTTTAGTTTACAGGTTAATTACTTACTACTCAGCAAGCTGTTCTTCTGTGTAGTATCCTCCGTCTACAATTATTTCTTTATAATTGTCCTTATCTACTGCAACAGGTGTGCAAAGATATGAAGGAACAACAAGTTTGCCATTATCATACTGCTCTGTATCATTGATCTCAGGCTCAGCGCCTTCCAAAACAGCCTGTACCATTGTAACGCACTTATCTGCAAGAAGTCTTGTATCCTTGTAGATAGACATTGTCTGAGAACCTGCAATTATGTTCTTTGTAGCCATAAGCTCAGCATCCTGGCCTGTGATAAGTGGCCAATTCTCGCCAACCTTATATCCCGCACCTTCAAGTGCTGCCTTACATCCATAGGCAAAACCGTCAAAAGCTGTAGCGCAGATATCTAAGTCCTCATCTGCATAGAAGCCTGTTAAATAGTTCTCACAGTTCTGCTGTGCAGTTTCCTGAGACCATCTAAGGATACATGTGTCATCAAATGATGTTCTTCCTGATTTACATACCAATGTGCCATCATCAAGATATGGCTGAAGAACCTCCATAAGACCGTTGTAAAGCATTACAGCATTGTTGTCATCCGGAGAACCCATAAAGAACTCAATAGTGTATGACTCTGATGTATTTGCTAGATCCTTACTTTCCTCGATATACTTTCCGATTGCAGTACCAACACCCTTGTTATCAAATGTTGCGTAGTAAGAAACTGCATCTGTATCCATAAGAAGACGATCATACGCGATAATAGGAATACCTGCCTCTTTGGCCTGTGCCTCAACATTTACCAAAGCTGAAGAATCAACAGCTGCAATAACAAGACAATCAGCGCCGGCTGCAATCATATTCTCTATCTGCGATACCTGTGCCTGAACATCATCTTCCGCGTACTGTAGATCTACTTCGTAACCCAAAGCTTCCAATTTCTCTTTCATGTTGCTGCCATCATTAATCCATCTCTCTGATGACTGAGTAGGCATTGCAACAGCTACTCGCTTACCTGTAGAAGTGGTGGAGGCATCCCCCGAATCAGAAGACTCTGTAGTAGTGGTACCACCATCTGCGCTTCCGGTATCGGCAGGTCCGCATCCAGCGAACAACCCCATTGCCATAACGGCTGTTAGCAAAAACCCTAGAACACGTTTTTTCATTTTTCCTTCTCCTCCTGTTTTTTCTGGCAACTGTATTGCCGTTTTTAACTATGTTTCGATTCTAACAGTTAACTTTTTTGTTTAAAATATAAAATTCTATCTTCATTCTTGGAAATTCTACACAACAAAAAAAGGACCCCGAAGAGTCCTTTTAGGCATTTTACACTATAGTCAGATATCTATATTAGAAATAATTCACTAATAAATACAACCGCGCAGCAAATACATGCCACTTTAAACAAGCTCATATTAAACCAGGCTGCTATAGTACCACATATCAAAGCCAATATGCCTGATATTCTGCTTTGGGTAGCTTCTATAATAGCAGGAAAAGTCATGACAGCCAAAGTCACATAAGGTACATAATATAAAAAAGATTTTATAAATCTGTTTTTAATAGGTTTTCTAAATAAGGTAACCGGCAATGTCCGAATAACCACGCTAACAAATGCAGCCACCAAAATGTAAATGTATATATTATGACTCATCCTCTATCTCCTCCTCGTGTGGAAAAAGAAATGCTACTATAGCAGCAATAACAACTGTCAAAACTATGGTCCTTGTACCACTGCTAATCTTTGAAAAGAAAGGAACTATTGTAGCCATATAGCTAAGCACAAAACACACTATAATAGTCACAGCGACAACTCTGTTTTTCCTGGCGGCTGGCATAATACAAGCCAAAAACATACCATATAGGGCTACCGAAAATGCACTAACCAATCTCACCGGAAGTATGCCTCCTGCCACTATACCTACAGCCGTGCCCATACACCATCCAAATACAGCTATCAAAAAAGCTCCATAGCAATAAAAAGGATTGACATAGCCTTCTCGATTGATTGATATGGCAAAAAGCTCATCCGTTACATGAAAGCCGATACCAAGTCTATGAATAAAAGGAGTATCCGGATGAATCTTTTGACTAAGTGCAGTCGACATTAAAAGATATCTGGCATTAACCACGAGAGTCATTATAGCCATCTCCAGATAGGTAGCTCCAACACTTATCATGGAATAAACAGCATATTCACCTGCACTGGCATGATTTAAAAAGGAATTAATAATGCCTTGCAGCACATTTGCCCCAACCTGTTTGGCAAATATTCCTAGAGAAAAAGACACGGCAAAATATCCAAGTCCTATAGGAAATCCATCCCTAATCCCCTCTTTGAATACTTTTTTCTTTGATTTTGAAAAATTATAAGTCATCTTAAAACCATTCTTTCACAATTCTTTAATACTTTTTGTTTCGCAAAAGTGTAAAATAACAATGAAGACAGAGGAAGGGGGCAATCCATGAAACCGGGTGTATATAAGACTACACGAAAAGACGGCAGTATATACTATCGAGGCAACATAACCTATCAAGGCAAGCATATCAGCATCGGAAGCTTTGATACTGAGGCACTTTGCAATACCGCCTACAATGAAGCCCGCCAGATTTTAGAGGATAATTCCATCAATCTCCTGTCATATCAGAATATAATTCATGCATTACCATTTGAAAAATGTGTCATCCTGATTAATTTCAGAGATAACAACATATATTTCAAGAATCCTATATATCTTCACAAGAATTATTTTGTTTATTATCTAGATCAATCTACAGTATTAAAATTTGATAACGATGATTTATTTTACTACAGTAGTCACAAAATACAAAATCGAGGTTCTCACCTTTTTATAAGCGACTATGGCATGCAATACAATATCTTAGGCCGCTACGGAATAAAGCCATACAGCGTCAAAGGACGAGACTATCGATTTGCAAACGGTGACGAAACAGATCTGAGGTACGCCAATATTATACTCGTAAATAAATACCATGGAGTATCCAAAGAGGAGAAACGCGGCAAAACAAAATACGTCGCAAAAATACATCTCAATGGTGATTTTATAGTAGGCAGATATAACGACGAAGCTACTGCAGCCATAGCCTACAATAAAGCTGTAGATTTGTGTAAATCAAGAGGCATGGACAAAAAATTCCCTACTAATTTTGTATCAGAATACTCCCCTAGAGAATATGCCGACATCTACACAGAAATCAAAATATCGTCCCATCTATATAAATTCTTCAGAAATAAAAATTTCAGGGAAGCCTGATACAATCAACAAGCCACCTCGAACGAGGTGGCTTGTTAAATTCTGTAGTGATGTCCAAGGACAGTCTCAGCCATTGTATATCCCCTTCGGGGATGGGTTCTACAAGGACAGTCGGCCCATTTGAACAAGGACAGTCCCAGCCTTGTATATCCCCTTCGGGGATGGCTCCAAGGACAGTCGGCCCATTTGTAAAATTGCCTTCGGCAATTGGGCCTCCAGTATAATCAATTTTAAAGTGAACTTTAAAATTGATTATATTTAATTATTAATAAACTTGTCGTCTTCGTTGTTCCATGAGTAGAGCTTGCGGATCTCCTCTCCAACCTTCTCTGAAGGATGCTCTGAAGCAAGCTTTCTCATAGCCTGGAAATGTACCTGACGACCTGAAGATGACATATCAAGAAGAAATTCTTTTGCAAATGAACCATCCTGGATATCTGAAAGAATCTGCTTCATAGCTTTCTTGGTATCTTCTGTAATAATCTTAGGTCCTGTAACGTAATCACCATATTCTGCAGTATTTGAGATAGAATATCTCATACCTGCAAAACCTGACTGATAAATAAGATCAACGATAAGCTTCATCTCATGAATACACTCAAAGTATGCATTTCTAGGATCATATCCTGCCTCAACAAGTGTCTCAAATCCAGCCTGCATAAGAGCACACACGCCACCGCAAAGAACTGCCTGCTCACCAAAGAGGTCAGTCTCTGTCTCTGTACGGAATGTAGTCTCAAGTATACCTGCGCGAGCACCACCGATACCTGCACCATATGCAAGAGCCAAATCAAGTGCCTTACCTGTAGCATCCTGGTATACAGCCACAAGACATGGAGTACCCTTTCCGGCCTGATACTCAGAACGTACCGTATGGCCCGGAGCCTTAGGTGCAATCATAGTAACATCTACATCTGCCGGTGGCTTGATACAACCAAAGTGAATATTGAAACCATGTGCAAACATCAGCATGTTGCCCGGCTCGAGATTAGGCTCGATATCCTGCTTGTACATATCTGCCTGCTTCTCATCATTGATAAGCACCATGATGATATCAGCCTTCTTTGCAGCCTCTGCTGTATTGTAAACTGTAAGTCCCTGCTTCTCAGCCTTTGCTTTTGATTTAGAGCCTTCGTATAAACCTATAATAACGTCGCATCCGCTTTCTTTTAAATTGAGTGCATGAGCATGACCCTGGCTACCATAACCAATAATGGCGATTGTCTTGCCCTTCAATAATGAAAGATTGCAATCTTCCTGATAAAAAATTCTTGCTTCCTGTGACATTTCTTTATCCTCCTATAAAAATTAATATATTACTAAAGAATAACTACATCTTCAGAGCCTCTGCTCAAACCGGTAACACCCGTACGAGCCAACTCTAATATATCGTAGTCTCCTAGCATATCCAAAAACGCTTCAAGCTTGTCTTGATTGCCTGTGACCTCAAGAATCATTGAATCATGTGTAACATCGACTACTTTGCCATGGAATATCTCTACTATAGCAAGCACATCCTGTCTATCCATATTGCGAGCAGATATTTTGACAAGCATCAGTTCTCTCTTGACAGAAGTACCATGTTCTAAAACTTTGAGGTCTACCACCTCTGTCAGCTTGGAAACCTGCTTTTCGATCTGTTCCAAAATCATATCATCACCATGAGTAACAATAGTTACCCGGGTATATCTCGGATCAGCAGTCACTCCGGCAGAAAAGCTATCTATATTGTAACCTCTCCTAGAAAACAATCCGGAAATACGACTTGTCAATCCCGGTGTATTCTCAACTAATATAGATAAAACTTTTTTTGATTCCATAATAACTCCTCTTTCCCGCCCTCACTTTATCACTGTGAAGCACGAAACTAACTAGAATTTTAACACATCACAAACAGATGTCAACTTAAAATTTAACTTCTGCCAATAAACCTTTTAATTACTTAAAAACAAAGAATTTTAGTAGTATTTACCGTCGTATGGATTATAAAGTCCCATCTGAATCGGTTGCCTCTTATCCTCATAGCAAAGTGTAATATAATAATCTCTAAACTCAAATCCCTGTTTTGTCCAATAGGTATTACCTTTTTCACAATCACAATACTCACTAAAATCAATCCATTGCAGCACCTGAGTAAGAGGTCTATCCATCATCTTGCAGGTAGCCTCCTTAAAAGTCCACACTTCGGTAAATTTTTTATCAACCTCACTCTTTTTAAATGACTCCAAATATTCGTGATCATATTTTGTAAAAAATCTCTTTACGAGACTCTCGTCATAAGGTCTCACTCTTTCCACATCAATCCCCACAGGCTTATCCGAAATGGCTGCCACAGCAAAATAATCAGAATGAGATAAGCTGAAATCTACATTTTTAGGTTGAATGAAAATGGGCTTACCCTGAGATGTAGTGGAATACACATAGGGTCTTTGAATGTGATTCTCCCAAAGGAGTTTTTCTAAAAGATGGGCAGCGCCAAGTCTCTCACATTTGCCTTTTAGAGTCTTAGCCTCATCAACATGGACTCTGCGCTGTGGACTGATCATATCGTATATTTCATCAAATATAAACGGATTCTGAAGTGGTTCACAATTGTATGCTGCCGCCTTAATCATAATCTCCCCCTTTATTCTACTTCTTAAAGTATACCATAGTGATTAAAAAATATGCTAAAATTCTGTTAACAAATAATCATTATTCGGGGGACTCTTATGAAATTTATACTATTTGAAATGAAGACTGTTTGTTATAACTCTTATCTTTATTTTGCCGATTCTCTCGGTGGTGCCCTTTCATCCTTGGGGCATGAAGTCGAATATTTCAAAGTAGACGAAGATGATTTGGACGATTTGGAAAAATATATAGGACAAACCTACGATGCCCTAATTGATTTTAACTCCGAACTGCCACGTGCATTAATGGACGATGACTCATATTTTTTGAACCATATAGATGCTCCTTTCTATGATATTATTTTAGATCATCCTTTGTATCATCATGACTCTTTAAAGCACCCAATCGAAAACTTTCATGTGATCTGCCTTGACGATTATCACAAAAAATATATCGAAAAATATTATCCTCATATAAAATCAGTTACAGTATGCCCTATGACAGGAGAACTTGCTTTTGGACAGGACAAAATAGATTGGGATAATTTCGAAAACCGTAAATACGATATTGTTTTCACAGGTACCTACACAGACCCTACCAGAATAGAATCAGCAATCCATAAAATACCTAAGTTTTTGGCGGAAAATGTATATGAACTAATTGATTTACTCCTGTCCGACAGCAGTATGACAATAGAAAATGCTGTAGATATTTTGGCTGAAAACGAAATATACGACTATATCAACTCTGATAAGCCATTACACACCCAGTCCTTCTATTTAGCAGATGCATACGTCCGAAGTCTCAATAGAAAGAAGCTTATACAAGCTCTTGATCTATCTGGACAAAAAATAGATTTGTTCGGTTCTCTTTGGGATGAGCTTAACCTGAAAAATGCCAACTTACACAGGGAAATTCCCTTCAATCTGACATTTACAATTTTTGCAAAGTCAAAAATTTCAGTTAATATAATGCCAAACTTTAAGGCAGGCAGCCATGACCGAGTCTTTTCTTCTCAGTTGAATGGCGCCGTTTCTCTTACCGATCCCACCATTTTGCTAAAAGGCCAATATAAAGATGGTGAAAATATACTTTTTTTCAGCCTAAATGACATGCAAACGGCATGTGATGCAGTAGATGATGTTTTATCAAATCCGGACAAGCTAAAAAAAATAGCCCAAGCAGGTAATGAAATAGCTCTTCAAAACCATACTTGGACCAACATTGCAAAGGTACTATTAAAAACAATTGGCTAATCGATATTTTGCATTTCCTGATAGAAAGCAAAATAATCTTTTCTTCCCTCTTTGGTGAATTGGATTGCAGTTCTTGGATGCTGGTTCATAAGCCCGGTAACAAGATACTGCATATCATATCCCCATACCACTCCTTGTTCTTTTAGCGGAAGCATATAATCCTCCACAAATTTTATCGCATAGCGTTCCTTATACTTTGGATTTTTTAAAAAGCCTAGAAGCAACTCCATAGCACAATTTCCTGCGCCTCGACCCATACTACAGTATGTGGCATCCAGATAATCAACCATATCACCGCAGGCCTCTATAGTATTAGCAAATGCCAGCTTTTGATTATCGTGTGCATGCATTCCTACCTTTTTGCCATACTTAGAAGCAATCTCGTAATACATATCTGCTATTCTCTCGGTCTGTTCAGGATATAAAGAACCATAACTATCCACGATATAAACGCAAGAAATAGGTGTCTGGCAAACTATATCAAGTGCCGACTTAATATCCTCCATAGAAGCGGTTGATATAGCCATAATATTGCAAGTAGTCTCATATCCCTTTTTATGTGCATCTTCAATCATCTGAACTGCACCTGGCAGCTGATGAAGATAGGTAGCCACTCTGATCAAATCAACAGGACTCTCTGCCTTAGGATGAATATCTTCCTTATAATTACACCTTCCCACATCGGCCATAATAGCAATCTTTAGGTCAGTATCATTGTCTCCCACAATCTTCCTAATGTACTCATCTGAAGAAAATTTCCATGGGCCAAAATTATTTTCATCAAACTGTTCCTTATCTGCACGATATCCCATCTCCATGTAATCCACGCCGGCTTTAACATTTGTCAGATAGAGAGCCTTTGCAAAATCATCTGAGAAATAAAAATCATTTACCAATCCTCCATCACGCAAAGTAGCATCCACAACACGAACACTCTCTCTTACTTCCAAAAGTTTGGATATCTCTTTTTTCATTAGTCATTACCTCCGGTACTTTAGCGATTAAAAGTGCTAAAGAAGATTATACCCATATCCTTTGTGCAAATCAAGGGCGGGACTAAACAATTTCAAATTTTTGCGTACTTGCATTAAGCTGCTTTGTAACATCATTGTTTTGATCCATGGCTTCATTAATTCCCTGAATCTCTCCAACAATCTCCGTAGCGGCACTAGCCGACATACTGATAGCATTTGAGCTTTCGTTAACAGAATTAGAAATATTCTCGATTCGATCTGCCATTTCAGCCATTACAGCATTCAAATTGTTTGCCTTATCAGTAAATGTCGCCAACATTTCTTCAATCATTGTAGCGGTATTCTCGTATTTAACACCAGTATCTACAAATGCATCATAATCAGCCAATACATTTTCATTTATAAAATCGATAACCTGAATTGCATTGTCAGAAAGGCTCTTAACCGCAGCAGTTACTCTACTTGATATTTCTTGAATGTTGCCTGCAGTATCCCTTGAATTAGAAGCAAGTGTAGAAATCTCGTCAGCAACAACAGCAAAACCTTTTCCTGCCTCACCTGCTCTGGCTGCTTCAATAGATGCATTGAGGGCAAGTAGATTGGTTTGACTTGCTATATTTAATATCTCGTTTGTCAAATCTGCAATCTGATTAACCTGCTCCGACTCCTTTACAGACTCCTCTAATACCTTTGACAATTCTTCCATCTTCGCTCCGGTATTTTCCTTCTTGCTGTTTGCTTCCTTCTTGATTGCATCAGCTTCGGCTTTTATATCACTTGCCTTTTTCTCCCCTGCCTTTGCTTCATTATCTATGGCATCCGTTGCTTCTTTTACAAGAGATATCTTTGCGTTCAAATCACCGGTTGTGGTTGCTACCGTCTCCATAGAAGCCGCAAGCTCTTCCATGGCTGCCGAGGTATTTGTTACATTGTCACTGGCATTTTGTATTTTAATTATCATGCTGTCAGAAGACGATGTCAAAACAGTCGCGCCATCCTTGACATCTTTGATGACTCCCTGTAAAGTATCCAAAAACTGATTGATACAATCTGATACAAGTGCCAATTCAGTCTTCGTATTTGTGTTAATACGAGCTGTTAAATCGCCTTTACCTTTATTGATATTAGAAATAATTGCTTGCAATTCATAAGATATAGAAAGAATAACTTTATTAATCCTGAAGAAACCAAGTAAAAATCCAAGTACTATAACCACAATCACCAGGCCCAAAACAACATATCCCCTCATAGCTGCCTTTGAAGCCAATGAAGCAAAATAAGTATCCATACTTTCTGCGAGACTCATAATTGTGGCTTCAGCGGTATCAAATTGAGCATCCATATTTGTATATGCTGTCGAGTAATCTCCTGTCCAATAAGTAGTTGCTATTGATTCATTTCCAGCTTTTATATAGGAAACTTCCTGATCCACACATGTAAGCCAAGCTTCAACAGAAGAACGCAAATTAGCCGCTTCTTGAGCTCCATCCGCCACTTGTGTTACAAGCACACTTGTATCTATATAATCCAGATGAGAGTTCATATCATCAATATAACTATCCAACTCCGCAAAATCACTGTCAGAAAAAGAATATTCAAGCCCTAACATTCCAATTAATTGATTAATCTCTCCGCTGGCACTGATAGAGTCCTCTCTAAGTAAGGCTTCTTCATTCATAAGTTCTGATTGATTTTCACTTGCTTCAGTGGCAGAAGAGACAAGTGTACTCAATGCACTATTAGCTACCACCGCATACACAATAAATGCAATCAAAATAAGCCCATAAACCAATATGTTCTGAAATGAAATGGTTTGGAAAAAATTACCTTGATTGTTCTTAATCACGTTTCCGACAGCTTTCAGGTTCTCTTTTTGTTCTTCTGTAAGATTATTCATAAAATCTTCATTTTTGCTCATACCCATGTCCCTCCAAATAATCAACAAGCATCACAAAAATATTATAACCTCTGCTCTATAAATTGTCGCATAATTCACAGTAAATACATATTAATTTCGCGCACTTTACTATTATTTATTAATGGATTTTAGAAGGAATTGCCAAAAAAGAGCTCCTGGATATACCAAGAGCTCTGAATATTATATAGCGCAACATCTATAATTGCCTTCGGCAATGGGCAAGGACAGTCGGGCTCATCTTAAAAAATCTCCTTCGGAGATTTGAGCCCTCCAGTACACTGGAAAGCAGCGCCCATCAATAATTGCCTTCGGCAATAGGGCAAGGACAGTCGGGCTCATCTTAAAAAATCTCCTTCGGAGATTTGAGCCCTCCAGTACAATTTTGTGAAAGCTTTCAGCTTTCCCAAAAATGTAATCTAAAACTTGCCGGCAGTAGCAGCTTCCTCTACAGATACGGCTACAGCAACTGTAGCACCAACCATAGGGTTGTTACCCATACCGATAAGACCCATCATCTCTACGTGTGCAGGAACTGAAGATGAACCAGCGAACTGTGCATCTGAATGCATACGTCCAAGAGTATCTGTCATACCGTATGAAGCAGGTCCTGCTGCCATGTTATCTGGGTGAAGTGTACGTCCTGTACCACCACCTGAAGCAACTGAGAAGTACTTCTTTCCAAGGTCGATGCACTCCTTCTTGTATGTACCAGCTACCGGATGCTGGAAACGTGTAGGATTAGTAGAGTTACCTGTGATAGATACACCTACATTCTCGTGATGCATGATAGCAACACCTTCCTGAACATCATCAGCACCATAGCATTTAACTGTGGCACGAAGACCATTAGAATAAGCCTTCTCAGATACAATGTTAAGCTTTGCTGCCTTGTAATCGTACTTTGTCTCTACGAATGTAAAGCCATTAATACGAGAAATAATCTGAGCAGCGTCCTTTCCGAGACCATTAAGGATAACTCTAAGAGGTTTCTGACGTACTTTGTTAGCCTTCTCAGCAATACCGATAGCACCCTCTGCAGCAGCAAATGACTCATGACCTGCAAGGAAGCAGAAGCACTCTGTCTCCTCCTCTAGGAGCATCTTGCCAAGGTTACCATGTCCAAGACCTACCTTACGGTGATCAGCAACAGAACCAGGTATACAGAAAGACTGAAGTCCCTCTCCTATTGCTGCAGCTGCATCAGCAGCCTTACGGCAATTTTTCTTAATAGCGATTGCAGCACCTACAGTGTAAGCCCAGCAAGCGTTTTCGAAGCAGATAGGCTGTATCTTCTTTACCTGCTCGTATACATCAAGACCAGCGTCCTTAGTAATCTTCTCAGCTTCTTCGATTGAGCTGATACCATACTGATTAAGAACTGCATTAATCTGGTCAATTCTTCTTTCATATGATTCAAATAAAGCCATTTTTGTTTCTCCTTTCTAATTATTCCTGACGTGGATCGATAATCTTAGCAGCATCATCAACACGACCATACTGGCCCTTTGCCTTTTCCCATGCTGTGTTAGGATCATCACCCTTCTTAATGAAGTCTGTCATTTTTCCAAGAGAAACAAACTGATAACCGATAACTTCGTTATCATTGTCAAGAGCGATACCTGTTACATAGCCCTCAGCCATCTCAAGGTAACGAACGCCCTTTTCTTTTGTTGCGTACATAGTACCAACCTGTGAACGAAGACCCTTTCCAAGATCCTCAAGACCGGCGCCGATTGCAAGTCCGTCATCTGAGAATGCAGACTGTGTACGACCGTAAACAATCTGAAGGAAAAGCTCTCTCATAGCTGTATTAATAGCATCACAAACAAGGTCTGTGTTAAGTGCCTCAAGGATAGTCTTTCCCTGAAGAATCTCTGCAGCCATAGCTGCTGAATGTGTCATACCTGAGCAACCGATAGTCTCAATAAGAGCCTCCTCGATAATACCGTTTTTGACATTAAGAGATAATTTGCAGGCACCCTGCTGTGGAGCACACCAGCCAACACCATGTGTAAAACCGCTAATATCCGTAATCTGTTTAGCGTTTACCCATTTTCCCTCCTCAGGGATAGGAGCTGGTTCATGCTTTGCGCCCTTTGCTACAGGACACATGTTTTCTACTTCTTTTGTGTAAATCATTGTAGAACTCCTTTCTTCGTTCAATATGATACCAAAAATGTAATTGCTACTTACATTATTGACATATTTATATAACGCATAGTCGCGTTAATGATAATATTTTCTCACTTTGAATCAATTTAGTAAAGTACTCTTTTGTATTTTTAGTTATATTTGTTACCGGAAAATCACAGATTATAAAGAAAAAACCGGAGGACAAGGCCTCCGGTTTTCATTTTAACAAGCAACAATCTCTTTGATAAGTAATTCAGTTCCTCTATTTGTTGTAAAATCTTCAGAACCGCAATAAGGACAAATTCCTTTGTTTGGCTTAAGCCAAAACATTTTTTTGCAGCTTTGACAAATGCCCTTTGCATTAACCATCTTAATATCAAGTGTGCAGTCATCAAAAACAGGATTATTAAGAATGGATAAAGCTATAGGAAACTGTTTTTGCATATAATCAGGGATAACGCCGCAAGCCTCACCTACCTCAAGAACAATTTTTTCAACCTTGGTGACATTATTCTCCTGGGCAACGCTCTGTACATTTCTGACAACATTTACCAAAATACCTAATTCATGCATTGTAAAACTCCTTATTACTGCTCAACATGCTCTCTGATTATCTCACCATTGCTCTTCAACGTCATCTTGAAATTAGGATCAAGCTGATTCTTGAAATTTTCTGCATATCCATCAAAATGGCAGTCAAATACCTTGGAAATATGAATCGCATCAAATTTACACTTTGTAGTACAAAGGGCGCATCCGATACAAAGGTTCTGATTAACAACACTGACACCACAGCCTAAGCATCTTGCTGTCTCCTTCTTAATCTGCTCCTCAGTAAAGACCTTGCGATCATCCTTGAAGGTCATCTTCTTTGATTCATCCTTTATGATTCGTTGGCGAGGTGTGCCGTCATAATCACCAATGATAGCATCTTCCTTATCGATTGCCTCGAAGTTTCTGGTCCAGATACCTGTCTCCATATCCTGTCCCGGCTGAACATAATGGCTAATATAATTAGCTGCAATCTTACCTGCTGCGATAGCATCAATAGCAAACTTAGGACCTGTATAAACATCACCACCAACGAAGATGTCAGGATCATCTGTCTGATATGTTCTGGCATCAGCAAGCGCGCCATTGCCACGACCGGTCTTAACGGCAGTCATATCAAGCATATTACCCCAATCAATAGCCTGTCCTACAGAAAGAAGCACTGTATCGGCAGGAACTGTTATTGTATTATTCTCATCATACTGTGGATTGAATCTTCCCTCACTATCCTTGACAGAGGTACACTTTTTAAACTCAACACCGGTCACCTTACCATTTTCGACTATTATCTGCTTTGGACCCCAGCCATTGTTAAGAGTAATTCCCTCTTCCATAGCTTCCTCCTGCTCCTCAGGAAGTGCAGGCATTTCGTCTCTTTGCTCAAGGCAGTACAGCCCAACAGTGCCTTCATTAACACGTACAGCAGAACGAGCCACATCGATAGCAACATTACCACCACCGATAACTACTACATTGCCCTTGAGAGAGATCTTTTCGCCAAGGTTGATATTTCTAAGGAAATCAACACCTGTAATTACACCCTCTGCATCCTCGCCTGGAATACCAAGCATTCTACCCTTCTGAGCACCGATTGCAAGATAAATTGCCTTGTATCCATGGTAACGCAGGTACCTAATGGTAATATCCTTACCAACCTCGACACCTGTCTTGAACTCTACTCCCATATCCTTGAGAATATCGATTTCTGCATCAACAACATCCTTCTCAAGTCTAAATGAAGGAATTCCAAGTTTCATCATACCGCCAAGTACATTCTGCTTTTCAAATACTGTAACAGAGTAACCAAGTATTGAAAGGTAATATGCGCAAGATAAACCTGCCGGACCTGAACCAACGATAGCAATATGAATATCTTTATTATCTCTTATCTTTGTAGGAACGAATCTATGCTCGTCATTAAGCTCCTGTTCCGCAATAAACTTCTTTATTTCATCAATAGAAACTGCCTCATCAAGCATACCTCTGGTACACTCGCCTTCACAATAATGAGGGCAAACTCTACCACAAACTGCAGGGAATGGATTTTCCTTCTTAATTAACTCCAACGCATCTCTATATTTGCCCTGAGAAGCCAAACGAATATACGCCTGAACAGCAATATGTGCAGGACACTTAACCTTACATGGTGCAGTACCCGCCTCTGTAACATAAGTTCTTTCTTTTCTGAATGTAGTATTGAAATATTCACCTGTCAGATATTCTTCATATGTCAACTCACGAGTCTCAAGTTCAGGAATAGGAGTCTTCTTACAGAAGCTTTCTGACATCTGAATAGCGTTAGCAGGACAGTACTCTACACACTCACCACAAGCAGCACACTTGGTAGAATCAACTTCAGCCAGGAAGTTTGAACGGTTTGCATTTGGCATTCTATAGTAGAATGGATTCTTAAGTGAGTTACAGCCACATCCACAGCAATTGCAGATAGTAAAGATTTCATCTTCTCCATCAAGATTTGAGCACTGATGCATACATCCTTCCGCCTCAGCCTCTTCCATGATTTTCATAGCCTCATCATAAGTAACACGACGTCCTCTACCAGTCTCTACGATATTTCTTGCAGCATCTCCCACATAGAAACATCTATCCTTGATAGTATGTCCGCACCACTCGCCCATTTCTTTCATGATAGTACGGCACTGACAATCCTGAACTGAGATCCAATCATATTTCTTAAGCCAATATGAAATCTGATCATGATTAACAAGCTTTGTCCCGGCAGGAATGGACTTTTCTATTGGAATAACGTGCATTGCAACTCCGCCACCGCCAACAGGCATCATAGGCATAATTTCCTTAGGGAACAATGAAACTGTTCTAAACATCTTTGAAATCTCAGGACCATATTTAGCAAAGTTTTCTTTATTAAGAACAACGTTTTCAGCCATTCCAGGGATTACAACCTTAAATTCCCAAAGACGCTTACCATCTCTGATTTTGTCCTCAACAACACCTATCATTCTCATCTCATCTAAGATACGCTGAACATCTTCTACAGGCTTACCGCATCTTGCAGTAAGATCCTCCAGGGAAATCAACACACGCATATCCATAGATAAAAGTACATCAATCTGTTCTTCACTAAGAAGCTTATCCATGATGATGTACAAAGGGTGGTACTCGTCAAACTTTGAACCTTTTCCATCCATGTGCTCAAGCACTGTAATCAATCTTTCATTAACTGCCATAATTTTCTCCTTTTACATTTTGCATCACTTGCTTTGTGATGCATCACAATACTATAATTAAATCATATAATCCAAATATCGAGTTAGTCAACACTGACTTGGACAATTTTTTAACAAATATGATAAAATGCTTTTGTGACTATTCACAGTTACAAATTATTAACGGAGGAACCATTATGGATTTTCAGCCAATTGACGCACCATCATTGACCGAATTATTTATAGATGATTTAGAAAACAAGATATTTACCGGAGAACTACAACCTGGAGACAGATTGCCTCCTCAGCGAGAATTAGCAAAGACTATGAATATAAGTCAGACTATTGTTAATACAGGCATATCTGTACTTGCAGGTCGTGGCTTACTTAAAATAGTTCCCAGAAAAGGAACCTTTGTAGTGGATTGTTTGCATGACGGCGGTTTAGAATCTTTGGCTTCACTGGTCAACTACAGCAAAAAGCAACTCCCCTCTTCTACCATGTATGACATGTATACCTTTCGTTTATCAAATGAAAAGACTTTTTTCAGACTGGCAGCAAAAAATATGTCTGATTCTGATTATGCGCAATTAAATGAATACCTAAATGAAATAGAAAACAGTACTTCTATTGAAGAAGAGTCGAGACTCATATTTTCTGCAATGAAATATATTAGCTGCAAATCTAAAAATATCGTATATCCTATGATAACAAATGGTTTTGAAGGCTTATATATGACAACATTTATGCGACTTCTATCTGTACAAAAAACAAAAAAACATATTGAGTATTACAAAAGAATAACCGCTTATATGGCCGCGAAAGATTATTCTAAAATGGAACAAGAAATACAGGATTATCAGAATTATGAAATGTCCACATTAAAAGAATACAAATTCTTTAATTAAATTTAGATTAAAAAAGCCACCTCGACCAAGAGGTGGCTTTAAAAATATCGACTAAGACCTTTACTTCTTCTTTACAATATTATCCTGACTCTTGAAAATACTGTCTGCCTCTACTACGCCGCGTACAGGGGATAGTGGATACACATTTGTACGGGGACAAACTACAGTCCCCGGATTGAGAACAGAGTTGCAACCAACCTCTACATTATCGCCAAGCATAGCGCCAAATTTCTTTAATCCTGTTTCAATTTCTTCTCCATCTCTTGCCTTGACAACCACCAAAGTCTTATCAGACTTAACATTTGAAGTAATAGATCCTGCCCCCATATGGGACTTGTAGCCTAATATAGAATCACCCACATAGTTGTAATGAGGAACCTGAACATTATTGAATAGAACAACATTCTTAAGCTCTGTGGAATTACCCACCACGCATTTCTTACCAACGATTGCGGAGCCTCTTATAAAAGCACACTGACGTACTTCTGCTTCCTCATCAATAATAAGCGGTCCATTTAAATATGCAGAATCAAAAACAGTAGCAGACTTTGCCACCCATATATCCTCTCCTCTTTTATCAAACTTTTCGGGATCTAATGTAGGCCCTAGTCTTTTTATAAAATCAGAAATCTCAGGAAGCACTTCCCAGGGATATTCCTTACCTTCAAATAATTCTCCGGCGATAGTCTCGTCAAGATTATACATAGATTTAATTTTTGCCTGTTCCATATTTTTTCCTTTCTCTACTACGATTGATTTGAATAACTATCGAATTCAAACTCTGTCCTATACTCATCATTTAGTTTTAATCTCGCATCGAAAAACAAACCTTTCTTACTCAAAAATCCAGTAATTATATCAGTCCTTTTCTCGGTAACAAGCTTTTCAAATTGATCTTGAGGTATATCGACTCCGGCCACTTTACCCAGATAAAAAGTACAACTGTCTACATTATCCCTAATATTGTTTTTACAACGGTATCCGAAATGATTCTTGATTATGGATTCTCCGCATTTAGGACATTTGACATTATCCAGTACCGTTTCTTCATCCTCAAAAACAAATTTTACTCCGGTGGCCTTGCCTGACTCATCCTTATTAAGTGCAAGCTTAGCATCAAACTTAGTTCCTTTTTTTGATTTAAATCCGGATATAGTAGATGTTATACCCTCTTTTAATAATTCTTTAACTTGAGATTCTTTAAGCTTAACACCGGCTATCTGACCAATATTGAAACCACAGGAATTATCTGGATCATCTCTATTGTAATTACTGCATCCATATCCAAAGGAAGTGACAACTATCTTTCCACCACAAACAGGACATAGGACATCCTTTACTTCTTTGGCTTCTACATTGTCAAAATCAAAAACGATTTCATTCTTTTTAGTTTCCTCATTTTGTTTTAATACAAGGCAAGCATCAAACTTTTTACCTGATTTACCTTTGAATCCTCTGAGTGTATCAGTCTTACCATCAGTGAGAAGTTTTATTATATCTGTCTTTGATAATTGCTTATTTGCTATTTTACCTATATTGAACCTACATCCTTTTTCGGGTTCTTCTTTATTGTAATTGCTGCATCCATATCCAAAAGGAGTTTTTACCATATCGCCGCCGCAATCCGGACATTTAACTCCTTCAAGCTTCTCTCGCTCATTTACAACACCGTCAAAATCAAAGACTATGACCTGTTTTCCTTCATCATTTGTCTTGACGGATAACTTGGCATTAAAACGTACGCCTTTTTTAGATTTGAAGCCTTCTATCAGATCTGTTTTACCTTCAACAACAAGCTTTTTGAATTGCTCCTCTGTCAAGTCCACGCCCGCGATCTGTCCGACACTAAATCTACATTTAATTTCTTCATTTGAATAATTACTACATCCATATCCAAATGATGTAGTAGTAAGTTCACCTCCACAGGAAGGACATTTTATACCAAGAGGCTTTCTGGTCGCCATTCCCTTTGAGCCTTTGCCTGTAAACTGATTGATATTTTGGGCAATTGTTTGGGTCAAATCCTGGTCGATCATATTTTTTGTCTCGCGGCGAATATACTCTTCTAATTCACTGCGATAAGCAGAAAACTCAACAGTGCCGCTTATAATTCCCTCAAGTCCTTTTTCCCAATTAGCTGTCTGCTCCGGCTTTAGCAAGGATGGTGTGGTAAGGAGCACCACCTCATAAATCATCTCTCCTAATTTTTCAGGCGTTATCACCTGCGTTTTGTTGTTTTGGTTAAGATATTTTATACGCACAAGCTTTTCAAGAATTTCACCTCTGGTAGCAGAAGTGCCGATACCGGTGGTTTTTATCTGTTCTCTAAGCTCTTCATCCTCGATAAGTTTACCGGCATTTTCCATAGCCAGTATCAACGAACCTGAAGTGTATCGCTTTGGCGGAGATGTCTTGCCTTCCTTCAGTTCAAATCCATTGACTGATATCTTATCTCCTATATTAATAGTATCTATCAGCTTTACAAAATCTTCTTTTGAAAACTTATCTTCATTATCATCTGAATCTTCATCATCAGACTCTTGAGAAACATCACTTGATTTTGACTTTGGCAAACCTGCTATTTCGAGGTATCCGGGCTTAATTAAAAGCTTTGCACCTGCAAAGAATTTTTCATTTTTAATAGATATCGTGATTTTGACATTTTTATATTCTGCAGGCGGATAAAAAATGGATAAAAATCTCCGAACAATCAGGTCATATACCTTTTGACTAAGTGGTGACAACCTATCAATACCATTACTCTGTCCGGTAGGAATAATCGCGTAATGATCTGTAACCTTGCTATCATCAGTATATGCTGTCTTCTCAAGACCTATGTACTTTTTGTCAGCTAAAATATCATGTACATATTTTGATGTAGGCCCATAATTCTGTAGCTTATTAAGATTTTTTGATATCTCTTTTGCTACAGCTGTAGTCAGGACTCGTGCATCAGTACGGGGATAAGTCGTATATTTCTTTTCATATAATTCCTGAATCACATCTAGGGTCTGCGCCGGAGATATCTTAAATCTCTTTGAACACTCAGACTGCAACTCAGCAAGATTAAATAACAAAGGAGCTTTCTTCTTTGAAATACCTGATTCTTTATCAGAAACCAATGCATCTTCATTTGTTAATTCTTCAATTAACTTTTCTGCGCTGGCTTTTTCTTTGAATCCATTCCCTTTATCTCCATATAACAACGGAGACTCAAAATATCCTGAACCTGAAACCGCCTTCCACTCTGCCGGGAAATTAACATCAGAAAACTTGCCTATAACCTTAAAAAATGGATCCTCGTTAAAATTGCGAATCTCACGTTCACGCTCTACTACCATGCCCAGCACACAAGTCATAACTCTGCCTATTGCTATGGCAGAATAGCTTGTAGTAGCCGCAGCATCATTAATCAATCTACCATATTTTAGCGATAATGCCCTGGAAAAATTGATTCCGAGGCTATAATCTTCTATGGTACGCATAATCCCTGATGCTCCAAGTTTGGCATAGTCACTCATGGGCTTTGCCTCTTTTATACCACGAATTATCTCATCGTCAGTCTGGGAATCTATCCACACTCGAAGCTCTGTCATTCCTTCCCGGACTCCACCATAATTTCGTATATTCTCTTCTATGGTCTGTCCTTCTTTTCCGGAATCCCCTGCCCAATATACTGTATCTATATCTTCTCGGTGTAATAGCTCATTTACAACTTTATACTGATCCTTGGCGGACTCTACTACACCATACTTGTATTCCTTTGGAAGAAATGGCAAATCCTTCAAATTCCAAGTTTTGTACTTGATATCGTATTCCTCCGGATATACCATCTGGACCAGATGCCCATAACACCAGCTGACAACATACTGATTGTTTTCTATATACCCTTTTTGATTGCCACTGACTTGAAGCACTCTGGCAAAATCTCTTGCCACTGATGGTTTCTCAGTGATTATCAATTTTTTTCCCAAATTACAAACTCCCTTTATAAAATTAATTCCAGATTTTATAAAACAACTGTATTTTTAGCATAATCTCTTACAAAATCTAGAGCCCCAAACCATCGGCTGGGGCTCTAAATATTATAACTTTATAATTCAGTCATGTCTACCAAGACAACTGCTTTATTTTCTTCTGATAATTTTACTAATTCGTCATCAAACTTTGTAGCAGAAAATAAATAGATTGTATTGGCCGTTATGCGTGCTTTTTTCATTGAGTTAAGTAAGTCGGTGTATCTCTCATAACTCATAGACTTTTCAGTCCAATTACATATACCTACAACATTGTCCCTACTCGCGCTTTGGCCAATAACATCAATAGTGCCTTCTTTTCCTATCCAGGTACCAATCTTTATTAGTTTGATAGGTAGTTGTCCTACTACATTTAGTAGATGCAAATACTCTCTACATACATTTACAAAATAAATCTGTAAATAATCATCCAGATAAGGAGCTATATATTTATCGTAAAATGCCTCCGGCGTGTAACTGATTAATTCTGATAAATGCGGATAGACAAATGTAAACCAAAAATTGATGTAAGTATCGGCTATGCGATATACACCCTTTTTGGTATTATCCCATCCACCTGTCTCAAAAGATACCACCTTATCTACTACATCAAATGCAGCCAGATTCTTCATATATACAGATATCTTAGCTCTTGAATATCCAGTATCTTCAAATAAATCATTTAATTTTTCATTACCCGCAGCAATAGAACCCAAAATAGTATTATAACATGAGAGTTCTCTTAATTCTGAGGATATGTAGCCCTCTGCTTCATTATATAAAAAACCTGTAGGACTAAGTATATTCTCACAGACATTTGCCTTAATACTCTTTTTCCCATTCCATCTGTCCACATACTCAGACACACCTCCGATAATACCGTAAGTGCTAACACTTTGGGCAACAGAATACTCCGGAAAGGCTCTGACCACATCAAGAAAAGACAAGTCCTCCAGTTTGATCACCTCATCTAACATTGACTTTTTAGGCCCAATAATATCGTACACGGTATTCTCTCCCCATACAATAGATGAGCTTACTATTATTATCATCACCTTGCCCGGATAGAGTTCTTTATTCTTTAGTGAAATGAGGCTGTCAAAAAGTTCGTTTGTCTTTTTGATAGAATACTGTGCTTCATCAATAATGACTACCAGCTTGGAGCCATCCTTTGAACGAAAACTTTTAAAACAATCGCAAAAAGACTGGTTAATCTTAAGAGTATTATAAGTATCCTGAAGCTGCTTGCCCAGATAATGAAGCTGTTTGGAATCAGAACACTGGCGACTTCTATAATAAAAATATGACTTTCCTGTAGTAAAAGAATCTAACAAATCTTCTTTCCCGCTGCCTGTTCTGCCATACATAAGCACCAGGTTGTTTGAAGGATTTTTATAGATTGCATCAAGCTTTTTTAGTTCATTCGTTCTAGTAACCATATCATCTCTCCCTAGCAAATCACATCTCGAATAATACGATTACTATAATAACATATTACACTTTAGCAGACTACACTAAAAAAGAATTTTATTTGAATTTAACTTATTAATTTTTACTCCAAAAGTTCAAGTATCCCTTCCCGATCCACTTTAACCATAAGTTTTTGCAGTTTTAAAAAAACTTCCTGTTTTTCAAAAGGAATACTATACCCTTCCAGCATCTTCATTATCGAATCTGCCGTATCAAAATCGAATATCTCCACCATCTCCTTTATATTAGAAAATGCTTCATCCAGCTGACTGTCACTAATCAACGGCAAATCACTATCTTCTGATGCAACAGCAAGTTTTTCTTTATAACTCCTATATAACTTTAATAAATCACTTGTTTTTGCTTTAATCTCATCTATATTTTCATTATCAGCGCAACTTTCGAGATAAGCCGCCTGAGCAGACAGTTCCATTGCACCTATCAATCTGGCTGAACTTTTAAGTGCATGCACTAATATTTCATAATTTTTAAGGTCGCCGGCATTGTAGTATTGTTCTATTGCATCCGCCTTGTCATCTATAGATATCCTGAAATCTTTAATTACATTTTCCAGTACTTGTATGCCGCCGCAATTTTCGACTGCAGTTTCAAAATCAACACCATCTATCTTTTCGAGATAATGAGTCTGTCTTGAATCTTTTGATTCTACTATCTCATCGCCCGGATTATAATTTAACACATTTATCTTATCGGCTGGTAAATACTTAATTAACATCTCCTCTATAAGACTTCCGTTTACAGGCTTTGTCAGGTAATCTGTAAATCCTGCCTTTAAATACTCTTCTTTGGCTCCTGACACAGCATTGGCCGTCAATACTATAACAGGAACATCTACATTTTTATTATCCGGCAGCTCCTTCATTGCAAAAAGAGTCTCCATTCCATCCATTTGTGGCATTCTGTGATCCAAGAAAATCACATCATAACGCTTTTTCACAATCATTTCTAACGTTTCCCGCCCACTTGTGGCCGTATCTATCTGTATTTTTGTATTTTTAAGCAATCCCTTAAATACAGTAAGATTTATCTCAGTATCGTCTACAACCAATACATTTGCATCCTGCGCTACAAACTTTTCGCGATATTGCTCACGCGACTGGATATATTCCTTGTATTTTGTTTTGAAATCTCCTATTGGTGTCCAGTCAACCACGCCTTGATTTACCTCAAAGGAAAAATCACTACCCTCACCATAGACGCTTTTTACAACAAGCTTAGTATCCATCATAGCCAAAAGTTTCTTTACAATGCTCATACCAAGTCCGGTACCTTCTATACTACGATTTCTAATCTCCTCAATTCTTTCAAAGGGAGAATATAGCTTTGACAAATCTTCTTCTTTTATCCCTATTCCTGTATCAACAACCTGAAACATAAGACCGATATTGTCTTCATCCAATTTATTATAGCCGACATTTAAAGTAACAGAGCCTTCTTCCGTATACTTTACCGCATTTGTCAATATGTTAGTGACGCACTGTTTTATCCGCACTTCATCCCCAAATAACTCATTAGGAATTTCCTCGCCTACATTTATTTTCAATTCCAGTTTTTTTTCGGATGCCTTGGCCGCAATCATATTGATCAAGTCATTAATTAAAGAGGCTACGTCATACTGCACCGGAAGCAATTCCATTTTACCTGCTTCGATTTTCGAAAAATCTAAAATGTCATTAACAAGAGACAAAAGGGAATTTCCAGCACTTTTTACGTTGCAGGCATACTCTATAATGTCTTCATCCTTAGACTCCCGCAATATAAGCTCATTCATTCCAAGAACAGCATTTATTGGTGTACGTATTTCATGAGACATATTGGATAAAAAATAAGATTTTGCTTCGCTGGCTTTTTTTGCAACTTCCAAATCACGTTGAAGCTTTTGTTCAATTTTTAATCTATCTATAAAAGCTTCCATCTCATGAACTGTAGAACAGATAGATTCGTAAACCACCCCAATTTCATCTTTATTCTTGATATCAAGTACATCCACCTTATGTCCGATATCAATCTTGTTTTCATCAATTGCATTTGCATATTCATACATAAAATCAGACATAGCCCCAAGAGGTTCACCGATATTACTCTTAGTATAATAATTAGCTATTCCGGCAATAGGTACACCAATACAGAGCATAAGCAGAATCATTTTTACATCAAAATTTAATGTGGAATAATTAAATACATATTCCATATCATTTATGTTTGACTTAAACTCTTCTATATCACTTTCATCATATTGCTGCCCTCCTGCCTCCATAGGAGCCCGCTGTTCATAGTTTTGTATGAGCATAACTTTCATATCAGGAAACAACACACTCATAAACACACTAACTGAAATCCCAAGAATCAATTCTACAGCGACTATTATCGCGGTAATCTTTACGCTTACCCTGGTTTTTCTTAAACGTCGCTGTATATCGATATTTTCCTGGTATTCTTTTGTATATCCTATTGATATATAAAAAGGAAGTTTACAAATATCAGGTGCTTTAGTATGAAAAACATATAAAAGAAAAGCTATCGCAAAAATAGTTATTATATCTCTTCCCAAATACATTAATGTGGAGGAAACTGATAACATCTCAAAACTAACATCTGTTAAAACCGATAAGCACAAAAATTCAACTACAGCTCCGAGAATTGCTGTAGATGCAGCAGCAATTATAGTCTTTCTGATATTAATAAAGAAAAAATACTGAGAGAATAACGAAAAACAAATGGTATAAACCAAGAATATAGCCATAAGATAGGCATCCTGCGGTTGCAATATTGCCACAGAAATGAATATAAGCAAAAAAGATGTCAAGGCAATAACATAACCGTACAAAGCCCCCATTAACAAAAACGGTACCATATAAAAAGCAATGACTACATCGCCTCCAGATTTTATCGTAAAATAGTCTCCCAAAAACGATACATCTGTACTAAAGGCAAACAGCGCCATAAATACAAGTACTGACACAATTCTGATAATGTAATCAGCACTTTTTTTGTTTATATAACGATTTTTCACCTCATTGACATCTAACTTTGCCATAAGTCACCATCAAAGTACTAAAAAATTATTTTAGGAATTACTAGGTAATTTCATAAAAACAAAAACACCTACCCTTATATTAGCATAAGAGCAGGTGTCTACCTGTGAACAAAAGTTAAATTATTTTTTGGTGATATAACCTTGTGCCTTTAGCAATTCAGCGCAAAGTACTGCACCACCCGCAGCGCCTCTGACGGTATTGTGGCTAAGTCCCACAAACTTCCAATCATAGATGCTGTCCTCGCGAATACGGCCTACGGATACGCCCATACCATTTTCATAGTCTACGTCGAGTGCCACCTGAGGTCTGTTATCCTCCTCCATGTAGCGAATAAACTGCTTTGGTGCACTTGGAAGCTTTAATTCCTGTGGAACACCTGAGAAGTTATTGATAGCATCAATCAACTGCTGCTTAGTAGGCTGCTTTTTGAACTTCACAAAAACAGCAGCTGTATGACCATTTAACACCGGAACCCTGATGCACTGACTTGTAATTTTAACATCATCAGCCGGAACGATTACACCGTCTTTAATCTCGCCCCAGATACGAAGTGGTTCCTTTTCAGACTTCTCTTCTTCCCCGGAAATAAATGGAATAATATTATGCTCCATCTCAGGCCAATCCTTAAATGTCTTGCCTGCACCTGAAATAGCCTGATATGTTGTAACTACTACCTCATATGGCTCAAATTCTTTCCAAGCTGTAAGAACCGGTGCATATGATTGAATTGAACAGTTAGGCTTTACGGCAACAAAACCACGTGTCGTACCAAGTCTCTTCTTCTGGAACTCAATAACCTGCATGTGCTCAGGATTAATTTCCGGAACAACCATAGGCACATCAGGTGTCCATCTATGTGCAGAATTGTTTGAAACTACAGGCGTCTCAGTCTTAGCGTAAGCTTCTTCGATGGCTTTAATCTCATCCTTGGACATGTCAACTGCAGAAAATACGAAGTCAACTTCCTTTGCAACTTCCTCAACCTCGTTAACATTCTTAACAATTATATCTTTAACTGCTGTCGGCATAGGTGTGTCCATCTTCCATCTACCTCCTACAGCATCCTCGTATCTTTGTCCTGCTGAACGCGGACTAGCCGCAATAGTAGTCACTTCAAACCATGGATGATTCTCTAAAAGAGAAATAAATCTCTGACCAACCATTCCGGTGCCACCAAGAATACCTACTTTTAACTTCTCGCTCATTTCAAACATCTCCTTGTAATTGTTTTTCTGCTACGGACATTTGTCCGCCATTAGGAACGATTATAATTAACATTAACAAAAAAAGCAAGAAGAAATTAAACAACTTTAATAACTACTTGCTTTTTTATAAAAATTTATTCTGTCACAAACTTTTCTTGAATACTATTCAAAAAATCTTTGCATGCTGCTATTTCTTCTAACATCGCATCATGCCCCGGTGCACCCACGGTAAGTCTCTTATTTACACAGGTCTCCATAGAAATAGCCTCATATATATCCTCCTCAAAAACCTCCGAAAAGCTCTGAAGTTCCTCAAGGGGCATATCGTCAATAGCTATACCCTTATCAATACATGCAAGCACTATCTGTCCTATAATGCCATGTGCATCTCTGAAAGGAACCCCCTTATTTACCAGATAGTCAGCGGCGTCTGTAGCGTTGGTAAATCCATTTTTTGCGCTGTTTGACATAACATCTTTGTTAAATCTGATAGTAGATAGCATACCATCAAATAATACAATACAATCCTGCACTGTCTTCATGGCATCAAAAGCCATCTCTTTGTCCTCCTGCATATCCTTGTTATAAGCAAGAGGAATCCCCTTCATTGTAGTAAGAAGTGACATAAGAGCCCCGTACACACGACCGGTCTTTCCTCGAACAAGCTCAGCAATATCAGGGTTTTTCTTTTGTGGCATGATAGATGAACCTGTGGAAAATGCATCATCTATCTCAATAAATCTGTATTCATTGCTGTTCCAGATAATAATCTCCTCTGAAAACCGTGAAAGGTGCATCTGAATAGTGCACAGTGCAGACAAAAATTCTATGAGATAATCCCTGTCTGATACTCCATCCATAGAATTGAGTGTGGGACCTTCAAATCCCAAAAGCTCAGCCGTCATAGATCTATCGAGAGGATATGTAGTGCCAGCAAGCGCTCCTGAGCCCAGCGGGCATGTATTCATAGAAGCATTGATAAATGCCAATCTGCTTACATCTCTTTTGAACATCTCAAAATAAGCTCCCATATGGTGAGCTACAGTAATAGGCTGAGCCTTCTGCAGATGCGTAAAGCCCGGCATGATTGTATCAATATGTTCTTCCATGATGTCTAGAATGGTAGAAAGAAGATGTTCAAGTGATTTAGCCATGGATCTGACCTGTTCTCTGGTATACAACTTCATATCAAGGGCCACCTGGTCATTTCTGGAGCGCCCGGTATGAAGCTTCTTGCCTGCATCTCCGATTCTATCAATTAGATTAGCCTCCACAAAGCTGTGGATATCCTCATATTCTGATGTAATTTCAAGTACACCGCTTCTCACGTCTCCCTCGATGCTATCGAGACCCTTTAGAATTTCATCTCTTTCCAAATCAGTAATAACGCCTACAGAAGCTAACATCTTGACATGTGCTCTGCTGCCTCTGATATCCTGTTCAAATAGCTTTTTATCAAAACTAATTGATGCATTAAAGTCATAAACCATCTGATCAGTACTCTTGGTGAATCTTCCACCCCATAACTGTGCCATAACTAATCCTCCATCTGTTTATTTGCCTGTTTTTGCAGCATGCGTTCTTTATAGGAATATACGCAACCGCAATAATCCTGCCTGTACATATCATATTCCCTGGATAGCTCAGTGGAGCGCTTATATCCACCTCGCTTTTTAAAATCCGAAAAAAGCCAATCTATGCCAACTTCCTCACCGATTCTTGCACCTATTTCATTAAGCACCTGGGAATCTTTCATTGGGGATATTGTAAGTGTTGTAGAAAAAAAGTCAAATCCTTTTTCTTTTGCAACATAAGCTGTACGTCTAAGTCGTAAATCGTAGCATTTTAGACATCTAGCCCCTTTTTCAGGCTCATTTTCAAGGCCTTTTGCAATATCATAAAAAGAATCCTTGTCGTAATCCCCCTCTATAAAATGCACGGGATACTTTGTAGGAAAAGCCTCTATAAAACGTTGCTGTTCCCTGACTCTATGATAGTATTCATCATCCGGATAAATATTAGGATTGTAATAAAAAACAGTGATATGAAAAAACGAAGACAGATATTCAATACAGTAACTACTGCATGGTCCGCAGCAGCTATGTAGCAATAAAGAAGGCACGCGGCCTTCTTTTTCAAATGAATCTATAAGAATATCCAATTCTTTTTGATAATTAATCTTATTCATGATTTGCCCAAATAAACAAAAATACAACAGCAAACACATATATAAATGCCATAAGCACCATAAATGGCACCTGGGAAGCAATGATGCCACATACAACCTGTGCTATAAATACAAGCCCATGCACCCAGATAGGTATCTTGCTAAGACATGCTGCCAAAGCTGCCTCAAGGATAACTATAATGCATGATACTACCACATTAATATCAAAAACCAATGCAGAGATAATAATACTTGCAACAACAAATATACCAAAACAGATAAGTAAAATAAGTGGCAGATTCTCTTTTGAAAAAAATGCTTTTATGTTGATTGTCGGTACAGACTTCTTTTTATTTTCTTCCATGTAACATAACCCTCGCTTTATCTTTTCATACAAGGGTAATTATAATAAAACACTTGGATTTTCTCAACAATTTAATTGATTTTTTTACTCTATTATATTAAACTAAAACTCGCGCAAGAAATAATCGATTGGTACATATTGAATAAGCTCCGATAGCTCAGTTGGTAGAGCACCTCACTCGTAATGAGGGGGTCGTCAGTTCGAGTCTGATTCGGAGCTCTTTTTGAAAGTATTTTTATATTTTCAACAGAAGTTTCAGGAGGATAATATATTGGAATTTATTCAATTTGACCACGTGTCAAAAAGCTACGAAAAGCAGCTTATTTTGGACGAATTGGACCTTTACGTTAAGGAGAATTCTTTCGTCACACTTCTTGGCCCTTCAGGCTGCGGTAAGACTACTACTCTTCGACTCTTAGGAGGATTTGAAAAACCTGATTCCGGGAAAATCTATCTCAATGGTAACGACATCACCGCACTTCCCGCCAATCTCAGACCTATCAATACAGTTTTCCAAAAATACGCTTTGTTTCCACATATGACTATTGCTGAAAACATCGCTTTTGGTCTTAAGATTCAAAAAAAATCTAAAGAATATATTGACGACAAAATAAAATATGCTCTAAAGCTTGTTAATCTCGATGGATTTGAAAAACGCTCTATAGATTCGCTATCCGGCGGCCAGCAGCAGCGTATAGCTATCGCCCGCGCCATAGTTAACGAGCCAAAAGTGCTTCTGTTGGATGAGCCTCTTGGAGCGCTGGATCTCAAGCTACGTCAAAACATGCAGTATGAACTTATGAAAATCAAGCAGGAGCTTGGCATTACTTTTATCTATGTCACCCACGACCAGGAAGAAGCTCTGACTATGTCAGATACTATCGTAGTCATGAATCAGGGTTACATCCAACAGATAGGCACCCCTGAGGATATATATAACGAACCTGAAAATGCCTTTGTAGCCGATTTCATCGGAGAGAGCAACATAATAGAAGGTATCATGATAAAAGACGAGCTCGTATCTTTCCTTGGTGTGCAGGTGCCTTGTGTGGACAAAGGTTTTGGAAACATGAAGCCTGTCGACGTTGTTATACGACCGGAGGATGTAGAATTATCAGCTCCCGGCAAAGGATTTATGGATGGAGTTATCACTGATTGCCTCTTCAAGGGTGTACATTATGAATTGGATGTTCAATGCGGTGAGTATGAATGGCTCGTACATACCACAAAATATTTCGAAGTAGGCCAGCATGTTTCGCTAAATGTCATACCTTTCAATATACAAATCATGAATAAGCCCGAGTCAGAGGACGAGGAGGTAATGAGGGAAGATGATTAACAGATTCAGAAACAGTTTTCTGGCATTTCCTTATGCGATATGGATTGTTATATGCACTATTCTTCCACTATTTTACATACTAGGCTATGCTCTCACTACTGATGCCGGAAGTTTTACCCTGACTAATCTGACCGCCATAGCCGAGCCTGTACACCTAAAGTCCCTTTGGCTATCCATAGAAGTCGCATTTATCACTACTGTCATTTGTTTGATAGTGGCTTATCCTGTTGCGCTTATTTTGCACAACCTCAAGATAACCAATAAAAGCTTTATAGTATTTTTATTTATCCTCCCTATGTGGATGAATTTTATGCTTCGTATTCTGGCATGGCAGATTATCTTATCAAACAATGGCATACTAAACAGTATACTCAGCTTTTTTAACATGCCTACATTGCATATTTTGTATACCAAGTCCGCTGTCACTCTCGGCATGGTCTACGATTTCCTGCCCTACATGATTTTGCCTATATACAATTCTTTAGCCAAGATCAACGACCAGGTAATCGAAGCAGCAGCCGACTTGGGCGCCAATTGGTGGACTACATTCATACGCATCACCCTGCCATTATCAAAGGATGGTATCATAGCCGGTATTATCATGGTATTTGTGCCTGCATTGTCTTCCTTTGTAGTATCGAATCTACTAGGCGGCGGCAAAGTACTTCTCATCGGTAATGTCATCGAGCAGGAGTTTACTTTAGCACGCAACTGGAATTTAGGTTCCGGACTTTCAATCATCCTTATGATTTTTGTACTTGTATCTATGTCAATAATGAACAAGGTGGATGACAATGAGAATGGAGGTATGCTTGTATGAGAAAAATAAAAAAAGGCGCTTCTGCTCTCTATCTTAGTTTGATATTTTTATTTTTATACGCACCTATTTTAGTGCTGATAGTATTATCCTTTAATAATTCCATGTCACGTACTGTCTGGGGCGGTTTTACTTTTAAATGGTATGCTAACCTTACTTCAAATGACGATATAATGACCGCTTTGGCCACTACTATTGCTGACATGAATATGAGTATCACAAAAACAATCTCTAATTAGAGAAAAAACACCCATATCCTGAACTATAAAAGCATCTATTCCATTTTCAACATATTCTTTGAGATAATTATATAGATTTTTTTCAATCTCAAGATTTTTTAATAATGTATTTACGGTAAGATATGCCTTTGCTCCGTGGATATGGGCATATTTAATAGCTTCTGCTCCATCTTCCATAGAAAAATTTTTAGCATAAGCTCTGGCTCCGAATAAATCGCCGCCAAAATATACCGCATCCGCTCCTGCATCAATAACTGATTTGAATATTTGTAAATCACCTGCCGGAGAAAGTAGTTCTAATTTATTCATAAAAAATACCCTTGTATAACTTTTTGCTACTTAAGGAAGAAACCCATGAAAAAACCTGCTTTGCGGGACTGATTACGTAAGATAGCCCTATTAAGTAATAAAGAGTCCCCTAAGGGACTCTGATTATTCGTCTGATAAAGAACCTAAAAGAGCATCTTCTAAGGAAGCTTCCAGCTTTGTCTTGTGAAGGACTAATTCTTTATTTTCCCTCTCAAGCTTTGCGATAGTCTCTTCTAGAGTCTCTGTTTTTAGCTGTGCGGATATCAAATCATGCTTAAGATTATATATCTCCTTGTCTCGAATATCTAAATCCGATTCTAAGGATTCGACCTGAGTCTTAGCTTTAAAATAATCGTCCGCTATATTAAGCTCTAATAGTGTCGCCTTTAGGTCTGCAGATATACGTTTGTAATCATCAATTGCATTGAACTCATCAAGTTTGGCATTGATGTAGTTTGCTACCTTTTGGAGATACTCCTCCTCTTCGTAGCCGCTCAACGTATAAACTTTTCCTCCTATAAGCACCTTTGCGCTTTTTTCGGAAACCATAACGCATCCTCCCTAAAGAAATTCAACTATAATTATATATATCTTTAGTACTAAAAACAAGCATTTTCAGGCACCTGCATATTAAAATGCTCATAAGCATCTTTTGTAGCGACTCTTCCCTTAGGTGTACGCACGATAAGTCCATGCTGTAAAAGATAGGGTTCGTACACATCTTCTATTGTACCTGAATCCTCGCCCACAGTAGCAGCTAAATTATCAAGTCCTACCGGACCTCCCCCGAAACGCTCTATGATTGCCAGCAAAATATTTCTATCGTTGTTATCGAGGCCCAAAGTATCCACCTCAAGAGAATCCAGTGTCTCCGCAGCTACTTCTTTTGAGATATTCCCATCATACCTGACATCTGCATAATCCCTCACTCTTTTTAAATACCTATTAGCAAGTCGTGGTGTACCTCTTGACCTAAGAGCGATTTGATAAGCACCTTCATAATCAATTGGTGCATTTAATTTTGCAGCTGAAGCAGTCACTATAGTAGATAATTCTTCAGGAGTGTAGTAATCCATATGTCCTATAATGCCAAATCTGTCTCTAAGTGGTGCAGATAAAAGTCCCGGCCGAGTCGTTGCCCCTATAAGCGTAAATCTAGGCAACTTTGTATGGATAGAACGCGCTGTAGTGTCCTTTCCCATTACTATATCTACGGCAAAATCCTCCATCGCAGAATACAAAGTCTCCTCCACAGGTTTAGAAAGGCGATGTATCTCATCAATAAAAAGTATATCACCATCTTTTAGAGTCATTAGAACGGCAACTATCTCACCGGGTATTGTAATAGCAGGACCTGATGTAACTTTAATATTTGAACCCATTTCTGAAGCTACGATACCGGCCAAAGTAGTCTTGCCAAGTCCCGGAGGTCCATATAAGAGAACGTGGTCTAATGCTTCATTTCGCTTCTTGGCGGCCTCTATATAGATTTTCATATTCTCTTTGACTTTTTCTTGACCAATATATCCTTCAAAAGACTTTGGCCTAAGAGCATTATCACTAACTAAATCCTCATGACTGGCTATGGTAGAAGTGATTTGTCTGTTGTTCAACATATTGCCTCCTATAAGAACGACATTTGCTTAAGCGTATCTGAAAGCAACTGTTCAGTTGTAGTAGATTCGGTTATAGTCATTTTATCAATTGCTCTTGCTGCATTACTTGGAGAATAACCAAGAGATATAAGCGCCTCGAGAACTTCTTCTTTAACGGTTCTTGTCTGAGATACTTGAGCCTCCTTGGTACTACCGGAAATTTTTGCTTCAAATGCATCTACTATATTTACCTTATCCTTTAAATCTACTATAACTCTCTCTGCAGTTTTTTTACCTACGCCGGATACGGCTGCAAAAGCCTTTGAATCAGAGCCCGCAATTGCAAATCTTACATCACTGACGGTCATAGAACTTAAAATAGCAAGCGCTCCTTTTGGTCCAATACCACTAACAGAAAGAAGAAGCTCAAACATCTCAAGCTCCTCTTTATCATAAAATCCGTATAAAGTCAGTGAGTCTTCTTTTGGGATAAGCTTGGTATTAAGTCTCACCTCAGAACCTACTGACGGTAAAAATCTAATGGTGTTCAACGATGAATTGACATTATAACCGATGCCATTGTTTTCAATAATAACAGTATTATCAACGATATCATCTATAGTACCTCTAATAAACGCAAACATTATTATCCCCCAAATAATTATTAAACAATTTCTCCAATATAATAGAAACCTTTACAACAGTTTAACTTAACATTTACAAGCTTTCCAATCATGGAAGCATCTCCCGGAAAATGCACTGTCGTATTATTTTTTAGTTTACCTGTCATAAGTGAACTATCCTGCTCATTGACTTCTTCTACCAATACTTCCTGTATGGAGCCCTCAAACCTCTTGATGCGCTCATGCCCATGCTTTTGGACCAAAGTAAGCAATCTATTAAAACGGTCCTTTATAACATCTTCAGGCACCTGATTAGGCATAGATGCAGCAGGAGTGCCGGTTCTCTTGGAGTATATGAAAGTAAATGCCGAATCATAATGCACCTGATCAACCACATCCATAGTATCCATAAAATCTTCTTCGGTCTCTCCCGGAAAACCCACAATAATATCAGTGGTAATTGTGATATCAGGAATCCTGGCTCTAAGTTTTTTTACAAGTTCAAGATATGACTCCTTAGTATATCGGCGGTTCATCTTTTTTAAAATTTCTGAACTTCCGGACTGCAGTGGCAAGTGCATATGATTGCACACCTTCGGCAAAGTAGCCATAGCTTCTATCAAATCATCCGACAAATCTTTGGGATGAGGTGTCATAAAACGAATACGTTTTAATCCTTCTATATCATTAACCATTCTAAGCAAATCGGCAAATGTAACTTTTTCTTCAAGTCCTACGCCATATGAATTAACGTTTTGTCCAAGCAGCATAATCTCTACAACTCCGTCTGCTACTAAACCTTTAATTTCGTTAACAATATCCTCAGGCTTTCTCGAACGCTCTCTGCCTCGCACATAAGGAACGATGCAATAAGTGCAGAAATTGTTACATCCAAAACTGATATTCACGCCTGATTTGAATGGATATTTTCTCTCTATCGGAAGGTTTTCAACAATTTGATCTGTATCTTTCCAGATATCAATTATCATTCCTTTTTTATTGAGTAAGGCGGTAGTAAACAGCTCTGCAAATTTGTAGAGGTTGTGAGTTCCGAAAATGAGGTCAACAAACCTGTAACTCTCCTGCAAATGCTGAACAACCGTAGGCTCCTGCATCATACATCCGCACAGGCCTATCATCATATTTTTATTCTTCTTTTTATAACCATGCAAAATACCAAGCCTTCCATAGACTTTATTATTTGCATTTTCTCTGACAGTACAAGTGTTGTAGATTACAAAGTCTGCATCTTCACTGTCAGTCTCTTGATATCCTATCTGCTTTAAAATACCAAGCAATTTTTCAGAATCCCTTGCATTCATCTGACAACCAAAAGTGGTAACACAACATGTAAGCTTTCGGCCGAGTTCGGATTCTTTTACTTCTATAAGTTTTTTTGCTTCGTTAATAAAATAGTACTGTCGCTCCGGTTCTGCAGCCGGTGCATTATTTAATAAATCTGTAATGCTCATAATATCCTATTTCCTGATTTGTCCATTTCCCTGAATGGTATATTTGTAACTTGTAAGTGCTAAAAGTCCCATAGGTCCTCTTGCATGAAGTTTTTGCGTGCTAATGCCAATTTCCGCTCCAAACCCGAATTCAAATCCATCTGTAAATCTAGTGGAGGCATTGACATATACACAAGATGCATCTACTCCATCCAAAAAACGATTGGCATTTGCCTTGTCATTTGTAATAATCGATTCAGAATGCCCTGTATTATATTTGTTGATATGGGCGATTGCTTCATCAACAGAGGTCACTGTCTTGACCGAAATAATATAATCCAAATACTCCTTTGCAAAATCTTCTTCTGTGGCATCTTTTGAACCTTCCAAATATTTTTTTGAAGCTTCATCAGCAAAAATCTGCACGCCGTGTTCCTTTAATCTGGAATTGAGTAAAGGCAAAAGATTTGGTGCAATATCTTTATGTACAACTAATGATTCGCATGCGTTACATACCCCTATTCGCTGGGTTTTTGCATTTTCTATTATGTTGACTGCCATATCTATATCAGCATCATAATCTACATATATATGGCAATTACCGGAGCCTGTCTCAATAACCGGAACAGAAGCATTTTCCACCACTGATTTAATAAGACCAGCTCCGCCCCTTGGAATAAGAACATCCACATAGTCATTCAGGCGCATAAGCTGATTGGTTGATTCTCTGGAAGTATCCTCAATGAGGGTAACTGCATCAACTGGCAAAGACTCTTTCTCTAGCGCCAATCTAATAATATTAACAATTGCTTTATTTGATTCTAATGCATCACTGCCGCCTTTCAAAATAGTAGCGTTTCCGGTCTTGAAACAAAGTCCAAAGACATCAGCGGTAACGTTTGGTCTGGCCTCATATATAACCCCTACTACTCCGATAGGAACAAGTCTCTTTGATATCTCCAGTCCATTAGGTCTTGTCCATTTTTCTGTTACTTTGCCTATAGGATCTTCGAGATCTACCACCTGTCTTAATCCCTCTGCCATGCCACTTATGCGTGCTTTATTTAATTTTAATCTATCAAGAAGTCCGGCAGACAAGCCTTTCTTTAGACCATTTTCCATATCGATATTATTAGCCGAAATAATATCATCAGCATTTGCTTCTAAGGCATCGGCAACTGCTGCGATTCCTCTGTTTTTTGCCTCTGTAGATAACAAGGCAATCTGATATTTTGCGCTCTTAGCCTTTGTAGCAAGTTCTATTAATGTCATAACCTGTTTCCTCTCATAATACCATCAGCAGTTACAATAAAATCCATAGGTACATCATGGGACGATGTATTTATATGGTCTTCTAACTGATTTAAAAAACATGGTGCAATCCTAATAGTACTGGGATTGGCAGAAAAAAATCTGTCATAATACCCGGCACCATACCCCAATCTATTACAAGCCTTATCAAACACTAATCCTGGAGTAATTGCAATCGCAGGATTATCAGTCGAATTCAAAATAGGCAAATTAGCTTTGGGCTCCATTATTCCGTATGATCCATTTTTGAAATCATTCGTTAAATCACTTATCAAATGAAAATATAGACGATAACTTTCAGTATCACTTACAGGAAAATAAAGCTTGCATCCTCTATCTAACAGCTGTTTGTATAAAGGCATCAGATTGATTTCATCCCCAAGTGGATAGAAGCATAAAAAAATATCAGCCCCTTTAAAATCAGATTCTAAAAGAGCCAAAACATTATTGCATACCTCATTTGCCTGGGATATTTTTTCTTCTATAGGCATATTCCTTCTAAGCTGTTTATGAATAAGTCTAAGTTCGTCATCAGTTTGAATTTTTGCCATATTTTTCGCCTAGATTTTCGACTTTACCATTTTCATCAACTATATCGATATTATTAAGCTGTGCTCTTACATTTCCTTTGATTGCATCTATGTACGCTCTCCTCAACTTGGCTTGTTCAGCCTTTTCGTCGTCACTTAGACCTGATGACTTTTGCTTATGGTAAAGCTCATTAATTCTTGCAATATCCTTTTCTGTAATCATAATCAATCCTCTAACAAATCTAAAACCCGCACATCATCACGCTTATTGGCGGTAAATAATGTGCCTTTATCTTTATTTTCAAAAATACGGTGAATATTGCCAATATGTGCGCCATTTGTAATAACCATATCTGCGCCTGAATATGTGGCAATCTGAGCTGCACGAAGCTTAGCAGTCATGCCACCGGTTCCCACATTTGATGAACTATCAGATGATGCCATATCTGCAACCTTATCTATATCTTCAACTACCGGCACAAATTCAGCAGAGGGATTAGAATTAGGGTCATCAGTATAGAGACCATCTATATCTGATAAAAGCACTAAGGCATCGGCATTAACTAAAGCTGCCACAATAGCAGACAAGGAATCATTATCACCAAACTGAATCTCGTGAGTGGCAACAGTATCATTCTCATTGACAATCGGGATAACTCCAAGCTCAAATAATTGTTCAAAAGTATTTCTTGCATTTTCTCTGGATTCGGGGTCAGTCATAGTCTTTTTTGTCATCAAAATCTGTCCCGCCCTTTGGTTATACTCTGAAAACAACTTCTGGTATACAGACATCAAAAAAGCCTGTCCTATAGAAGCACACGCTTGCTTCGTGGCCAGATCCTGCGGTCTATCCTTAAGTCCGATAGCATATCTTCCCACTGCAATAGCACCGGAAGACACCAGACATACATCTTTGCCCTGGGCACGTAAATCACAAAGCTGTCGTACCAGTCTCTCCAACTTAGTATAATCTATATTACCGGTAGCCTCATGAGTAATCGTAGAAGAACCTACTTTGATGACTACACGCTTCTTTTTAGTAAAATCTACACCGTACATAGCTCTCTCCGTATACAATCCGTCTAATGATACCACTAATCCTTATATATTCGCAAGCCCTGTCACATAAGAAAGCCGATCCGTATTAATAAAAGCTTTGGACTTTTCAAGCCTATCTAACACGATAACCTTAAGAAGCCCAATAGTTTACAACCTACGGACCGGCTTTATTAATCTAAATCTCACATAAACTAAAGTGCTCTATAAAATAATGTGACGCGGACAGGCTTCAGCACATTTTCCACAGCTGGTACATTTAGTTTGATCGATGTGTGCAAAGAATCCTTCCACGTGAATGGCGTCACATTCACATACTTTTTCACATTTATGACAGCCAATGCATCCCACCTTACACACAGACATAACATCTTTGCCTTTGTCATTGTTGTGACATCTGACTGCGTGCCCAAATTCATAAGGAATCAGTTCTATTAGATGGTTAGGGCAGGTATCTATACACTTGCCACAAGCCTTGCAGGCTTCTTTATCCACTAGTGCTACGCCATCTACTATATGTATGGCATCAAAGGGACAAGCCTTAACGCATGAACCAAACCCCATACATCCATAACTGCAGGCTTTTGGACCACCACCCGGAACAAACGCCATAGCTTTACAGTCCTGAACTCCAGTATACTCATAAAGCTGAGTGGCATTTTCACAGGTACCGTTACACATAACAAATGCAACTTTTCTCACGCCCTCTTCAGCCTCGACTCCCATTATTTCAGATATCTGGGCAGCCACAGGTGCACCACCTACAGGGCACTGATTGACAGGCGCTTCTCCCTTGGCAATTGCGGCTGCAAGACCTGAACATCCTGCATAGCCACAACCACCGCAGTTATTACCGGGTAAAACTCCAAGTACAGCCTCTTCCTTCGGATCTACCTCTACTTTAAATTTTTCGGCAGAAAAACAAAGGAAAAAACCTATAATACAACCAGTCGCGCCAACTATAACAGCTGCCAGTAAAATTCCTGTTATACTCATTTGTCAGCTCCTCCTTATATAACTCCTGAAAATCCAAGAAAAGCCATAGCCATCAAACCTGCAGTTATAAGAACTATAGCTGAGCCTTTGAAGGTCTCAGGAATATCGTTGTATTCAATTTTTTCTCTAATACCAGCCATAATAACTATGGCAACAGTGAAACCGACCGCTACTCCAAATCCATTAATGACAGACTCCAAAATATCATAATTGTTTGTGACATTATTAATTGCGGTACCCAATACTGCACAGTTTGTAGTGATGAGCGGTAGATAGACACCAAGTGACTCATATAAAGACTTCACGCTCTTTTTAAGAAACATCTCAACAAACTGAACCAATGCTGCAATAACCAAAATAAATACAATGGTCTGCATATATTCAAATCCGGTAGGTGCCAGAATAAATTTGTATATAACGCTAGTAACAAATGATGCAATGGTAATTACAAATATAACGGCTCCACCCATGCCTGCAGCTGTCTCTACTCTTTTGGATACACCAAGGAAAGGACACAACCCAAGAAATTGGGAAAGAACTACATTATTTACAATAGCTGACGAAACTAGCAATAGTATAAGACCTGTAAAATAACTCATTAGCTTTCCTCCTTTCCATTATCTTTTGTGGCTGAAACTGTACCTGCACATCCCTCAGATACAGCACAATTGCCACAATCTCCCGACAAGCATCCCTGTGCAGCAGGAAGTGGTTTTCCTTTTTTCTCCATGTTCTTTCGAACTACATTCATGATTGCAACTAAAAAACCAAGCACAATAAATGCCCCCGGTGCAAGTCCAAACAGCGTAATATGAAAATCGTTTAATGGAGAGATGGTAACATCAAATATAGAGCCATTTCCCAATATCTCTCTGACTATACCAATAAGAGTAAGACCAACAGTGAAACCAAGTCCCATACCTATACCGTCAAACATCGAAGGAATAACCGGATTCTTAGATGCATAACTTTCTGCACGACCGAGAATGATGCAGTTTACTACAATAAGCGGTATATATATTCCAAGGGAATCATACAGTGAAGGTAAGAAGCCTTCCATCAAAAACTGTACTATTGTAACAAATGATGCTACCACCACAATAAATGCAGGCATTCTCACTCTATCAGGAATAGTATTTCTTAATGCGGAAATCAACATATTAGAAAGGACCAAAACCACAGTGGTTGATAGTCCCATTCCTACTCCGTTAATAGCAGATGTTGTGACAGCAAGTGTAGGACACATACCAAGCATCAACACGAAGGTAGGATTTTCTTTCCAAAGTCCATTGTAGACGCGTTCTAAATTTTTATTCATTTGAAGCACCTCCTACCAATGTATTGAAATATGTAACACATGCGTTAACTCCATTTGTTACAGCCTTAGAGGTTATGGTAGCAGCAGATATCGCATCTATTTCAGATGACAAAGACGCTTTAGACTTGGTAACTGAAAAAATCTCAGCAGCACGATTCTCAAATTGAGAAGAAAAAGTGCCCTCCCCCACATCTCTTGCTTTCATACCCAGACCAGCAGTCTCAGATATAGATGTAATTGAATATCCATTTATCATACCTTCATTTGTAATACCTACAGAGAATGTAATATCACCGCCGTATCCTGCAGAAGAAGTAACTGTAATAACATAGCCAAGTAAATTACCTGACTCATCAAGAGCCTCCACACAATTGTCAATTGTATCGTCAGCATAACCTGCAGCCAACACAATCTGTGTAGCTAAAGCCGAGTCAAAATCTGTCATATCTTGAAAAGACGAAGCATCCGCAAATACGGTTTGGTAGGCATTTTGCAAAGCGGCTTCCTGGGCTTGTGCTATAGGTCCCTTTGTTATCTCATACACGAAACCAAGTGCAAGTCCCGCTATTAAAGTAATGCAGGTAAGGGTCAAAGCATCCTTAACTAATTTATTCATTAGCTTTCACCTCCTTGCTCTTTTTTTCGCGAACAACGCCAAAAGCGAGAGGCACAGTCACTCTTTCAATGAGAGGAACCAGTAAATTGCTAAAAATAATAGCATAGCTGACTCCCTCGGCACTATTTCCAAATATTCTAAAGATACCGGTCAGCACTCCAAGGCAAATCCCAAATATGATTTTACCCATAGGCGTAATAGGTGAAGTAACGTAATCCGTAGCCATAAAAAACGCACCTAACATAAGACCGCCGCCACAAAGATGTGCAACTAAATATGCTGTATCAAACCCATGACCGCCAAACAATATGATAAAAATACTAAACGTAATAATATATGTGCCAGGAATCGTCAAATCTATTACACCAAGCAATATAAGTATGATAGCGCCTATAAGAATACAAATTGCACTGGTCTCGCCTATAGTACCGCCGGTGCGACCTATAAGCATATCCAATGTGTTAACAGCCTCTCCATTTTTTAGTAATGCAAGTGGTGTAGAACCCGCCACTCCATCATACTCAAAATGAGTCATGGTAGCTGCAAAGGAAATTATAAGAAATGCTCTACCGCCTAAAGCGGGGTTCATGAAATTCTGTCCTAGCCCTCCGAATAACATCTTTACTACAACAATAGCAAAAACGCTGCCAAGCACTGCCTGCCAAACAGGAAGCGTATAGGGTAAATTGAGAGCTAACAGCAAACCTGTAACCACAGCGCTCAAATCATTAATCGTACTCTTCTTTTTGACCGCTAATTCAAATAAATACTCCGATGCCACACACGTAATGATACAAACAGCAATCAACAGTAATGCTCGAAGCCCAAAATTGATAACACCAAAAAGTGTAGTCGGCATAAGGGCGATAATAACATAGAGCATAATTCGACTTGTATCGTCAGTAGCTCTAACATGCGGAGATGAAGAAACCTTTAATAAATTGCTCACTTTATATCCCTTCCCTTTCTACTTTTTTCTTTTGTCAGCCAAAACAATTTTTTTCATGGTCTTAATTGACTGAGCAAGAGGTTTTCTGGCAGGGCAAGCAAAACTGCAACTGCCACATTCGATACATTCTAGACCATACCATTTTTCAAACTGCTCTTTGTCGCCATGATCTGAAAATTTTGAAAGTCTCGATGGGACAAGATTTTCAGGACAAGCCTCTACACATCTTCCACAATTAATACATGCAGTTGTCTCAAACATAGACACTTCATCTTGAGAAAGTGCCAATAAAGCGCCGGAGGTCTTTGTAGTAGGGATATCTATATCCATGAGCGCAAACCCCATCATGGGTCCACCGGAAATAAGCTTTTGTGGTTCTTTTACATATCCACCTGCAGCTTCTAAAATCTCTTTGTATCCTGTACCTATGCAAATCCGGAAATTTCGTGGTTCCATAATGGCATCTCCGGTAACAGTAAATATCCTGTCCATAACAGGTTTACCCTCTACAATAGCTGTATATATCGCGTTAATAGTAGCTACGTTGTCTACAATACAGCCGGCGTCAGCAGGAAGCATTTTAGAATTAATCTCTCTGCCGGTACATGCCTTAATAAGCTGACGTTCACCACCTTGAGGATATTTTGTCAATAGCGGCACAACTTCAATACGATCTTCGTTTGCGACAAGTTTGTCTAAAGATGCAATAACATCGCTTTTATTATCCTCAATGCCAAGCAATCCTTTCGCCTTGGGAAATAGTTGTAGAATGATTTTCATTCCGGTAATCAACTTTTCAGGCTCTTCAACCATACTTCTGTAGTCAGATGTCAAATATGGCTCACACTCTGCACAATTAGCAATGATGTATTCAATTTTTTCAGGATTTTTGGGGGACAATTTGACATGGGTTGGAAAACCTGCACCACCCATTCCTACTATACCTGCCTCCTGAATTTTTTTGATAATCTCCTCATTGCTAAGATCATAATAATTCTCGCAAGATTCAAAACCTTTTTCGATAAATTTACCATCATTTTCGATGATGATGGAATTTACCATGTCGCCAGTCGCTACACGCCTTGGTTCAATTGCCCTGACTGTACCGGATACAGAAGAAAATATAGGTGCTGAAACAAAACCGGCAGCATCTGCAATCTTCTGACCTCTAAGCACAGTATCGCCTACGGAAACGCAAGCGGTGGCTGGTGCACCTATGTGCTGAGATAATGGATATACCATCTCTCCATTGGGTACCATCTCTTTAATCGGCTTTTCTTTTGATAGTTCTTTGCCATCATAGGGATGTACACCACCTTTGAAAGTCTTCAGGCCCATTAGCTTTACTCCTTATGAATCAATATTGTTTTCCTATGATTTAATTTTACCAAAATAGCACAAAAAAGAAGATAAAAATTATCATTTATTTTGTATATTTTTCAATACCAAAATGTTAAAGTATGATAGAAAATTGGTAAAAATACTAGAGGACCTATATGGAAATAATTAATACTAATTATAAAATAGACAATTTAAGCTACGCTCTCGAGCATTATTTTGATGAAAATACAGTGTTTTTTGATATTGAATGTACAGGCCTATCGCCAAGAAAATCATACATCTATATGATAGGATATGCCCTACGCCTGGGAAATTGTATTAATATAACTCAACTATTGGCAAAAAATGAATCAGAGGAACTTGAAATAATAAAAGAATTCGAAAATGTCATCCAAAATTATGAGCGTCTTTTAGGATTTAATTCTACACGTTTTGATGAACACTTCATCATTGAGCGTTGCAGAAAGTACAAATTTAATACAAAAATCAAATCAAAAAAACACATTGATATGTATCTGGCTACTACAAAGGCTAAATGCCTTATTAATTTACCAAACTACAAACAAAAAACCATAGAACAATTTTTAGGGCTTAACAGAGAGGATAAATACAATGGTGGAGAACTGATTCCTGTATATATGCACTACAGCATATTAAATGATAGCGAATCAAAAGATCTTATACTGCTTCATAACCTCGAAGATATAAAAGGTATGATAAGTATCGTTGATATATTAACATATAAAGACTTACTAAACTGTGATTTGCACTATGTTAATCATAATATTGAAGATAATAAGCTTAGATGTGAAATAAAAAGTGATATTTCAATACCAAATACCATCAATAAGAGCCGTGAATATGGACTTTATATTATAAAACATGACCGTATATACGTAACTCTGAATCTATATAAAGGTGAACTAAACTATTATTTACCGGATTATAAGAACTATTATTACATAGCCTCCGAAGATATGATCATCCCAAAATCATTGGGAGAAAATATGGATAAAAACGAGAGAAAGCCGGCGTCCAAGAAAAACTGTAAAGTAAAAAAAGAAGGACTCTATTTACAGTTACCTCTCAAACTTGAAGTACAAAACAAACACATATTTAAGGCTTCCTTTGATGCAAAGGAAGCCTACATAGACGTAAATGATATTTCAGATGATATCCTAATCAAAATAACCAAATATATGCTAAAACACTAATGAGAATACTTCTATTATTCCTTTTGGTAATAGAAAGAATATCTCCTCTTATATCCCAGTTCTTTGTACTCTATTACCTGCTCTGTTGAACCGATAAACAGGATTCCACCGGGACGTAATGCTTTACAGAATTTTCCATACACCTCAGTTTTAGCTTCATCTGTAAAGTAAATAAGAACATTGCGACATACAATCATGTCATAATTTGTAGGATAACTATCCCTTAACAGATTATGTTCCTTAAATTCAACGCATCTTTTTACATCTTCGCTAATTTGATAGGAATTTCCTACTTTAGTGAAGAATTTTTTCTTTAAATCAGCCGGTACATTTGCAATACTCTTTTCGTTGTATAGCCCCACTTTTGCAGTGGCAATAACCTGTTTATCCAAATCTGTCGCCAGAATCTTAATTTTATTTAGAGGCATATGCTGTGAAAGAGCCATTACCAAAGAATATGGCTCATCACCGGTAGAGCAAGCCGCGCTCCAGATTTTGAGATTCTGACCGGATTTCTCCATCATTTCAGGAATAAACTCTTTTGTCAACAATTCCCACTGTTCCGGATTTCTATAAAACTCAGAAACGTTTATTGTGAGAAAATTTACAAACTCGTCAAAAACCTCTTTATCGTTTTTAAGTAGCACCACATACTCATGATATTCCTTACATTTGTGCTTTGATACAAGCGAATCTATACGCCTGCGCATCTGTTTTTCCTTGTAAGAGCTAAGGTCAATTTTTGTAAGATTGTATACTTCATCTTTAAACTTTTCATAATTATCCATATGCCTTTACTCCTTTTATCAGTCTCCATAGCTAATACAAAATAGATTATATCGATAATTTGTGTATTATTTGTTACTATTCACAGACAAAAGTGTAAAAGATTCTATATGTATAAAATTTATAGGAATTACAAAGCAATTTCCTATAAAGTAATTTCCTATAAAGTAAAAAAAGACCCAAGCAAAGCTTGGGTCAAAAATTCAAAAATATTATTCTTCAGAAGCCGCAACTTCTTCGATATTAACATCTGCTACTTCGGCATCATCAGCAGTCTCAGGCTCTGTAAGTGCCTTGATAGAAAGACTAATCTTCTTATCGGCATCATTAAACTCGACTACCTTAGCTTCGATATCCTGTCCGATTGAAAGCACATCTGAAGGCTTTTCGATACGATCTCTTGATATCTGAGATACATGAAGAAGTGCATCAATACCGGGAGCAAGCTCAACGAAGGCACCGAAATCTTTCATGCGAACAACCTTGCCCTTAACAATTGTGCCAACAGCATATTTGTCAGCAGCACCATTCCAAGGGTTTTCAGAATCGAACTTGCAAGAAAGTGCAATCTTTCCATCCTTAATATCTTTAACAAATACCTTGATAGTATCACCTACATTTAATGTCTTGGTAGGATTCTCTACACGGCCCCAGCTCATCTCTGAAATATGAAGGAGACCATCTGCTCCACCTAAATCGATGAATGCACCAAAATCCTTAACGTTTTTAACTGTACCTTCGAATTCCTGACCGATTGCAATCTTTGCCATGAGTTCTTCCTGAGCCTTTGCTCTGTCAGCAACAAGAAGAGTCTTTCTGTTGCCGATAATTCTACGGCGCTTAGGATCAAACTCAGTAATAACAAAGCTAATCTCCTGACCCTGGTACTTAGTGAGATCCTTCTCATATACATCTGAAACAAAAGAAGCAGGTATAAATACTCTCGCCTCATCAACAACTACTGTAAGTCCTCCCTTGAGAACCTTATCTACTGTAGCAGTAAGAACTTCTCCATTTTCAAATGCTTCAGCAAGTCTCTCGTTGCCTTTTTCCTGAGCAAGTCTCTTATAAGAAAGAAGAACTTGTCCTTCACCATCATTAACCTTTACAACAATTGCAGAAAGCGGATCCCCTACTTTTACAACAGTAGTAAGATCTACATTAGACTCATTTGTATATTCAGCACGTGTAATAATACCATCAGACTTGTAACCTATGTTTAATACGATCTCATCTGGCTTTACGCTGATAACTGTACCGTCTACAACCTCTCCATTGTGTATAGTTTTAAATGATTCCTCCAACATTTGTTCAAAACTCATTTCTGACATTTCTTTTGAACCTCCTCGATAATATTGTTTGGGGTGGATGCCCCTGCGGTAATACCTACACTTTCAATGGAACTAAGGTCAGAAAGCTGGAAATCATCAGCAGTCTGTATATAGTAAGTATCATTGCAGCTCGTTTTGCATATCTCATACAATTTTTGTGTATTGGAAGAATTCTTACTACCAATCACAAGCATTGCGTCAACTTGTGATGCAATCTCAGCGGCTTCAACCTGCCTCTTGTTAGTCGCATCGCATATTGTATTCAAAACAATAATATGATAACCTTTTTGCTTTATAATTTCAACTAATTCTTGAAATTTATTATGATTAAAGGTGGTTTGCGATACAATACAAACTGACGTCTGTATATTAACTGAAAAGTTAAATGCAGATTTTTCATCAGGTATGACAGTATAATTATCCCCATTAATCCATCCGACTATACCTCTCACCTCGGGATGTTCGGGATTACCAATGATAATAATATGTTCTCCTGCTTTTGAATGCTCATCAACAGCCCTATGAATCTTCTTCACAAAAGGACAGGTAGCATCAATCACCTGATGTCCTTTACTGATTAAATCCTCTTCGACAGCTCGCGTAACGCCGTGGGAACGAATAATAACAGTACCGGCAGGATAATCCATATCGCTATCTTCCTCCATGACTGTCACTCCGCTTTGTTCAAACTTTTTTACCACCTCTTCGTTATGAATAATAGGACCGTAAGTATACAAAGGCTTAGTATCTTTTTGAATATTTTTTTCAACAACATCTACCGCTCTTTGGACTCCAAAACAAAAACCGGCTGACTTAGCTAAGGTAACCTTCATAATAACCTCTATTTATCACAATAATCTATAATGGTACTTACCACCTCATCAATAGACATGTCGGAACTATCCACAAGAATAGCATCCTCGGCCTGCTTTAAAGGGCTGATTTCTCTATGAGAATCACGGTAATCTCTTTCTTCAATATCTTTTGCTATCTTATCAAAATCCGGGGCTTCGCCCTTGGCCTTGAGCTCATCGAATCTTCTTTTTGCTCTACACTCAACAGACGCAGTTAAAAAAATCTTAACATCAGCATTTGGTAAAACAACAGTACCGATATCCCTGCCATCCATAATCACATCAGTAGACTTTGCAAGCTCCTGCTGTAATGCAACAAGTTTGGCGCGTACAGGCCCATAGACAGAGGTTGCACTTGCCATATTACCCACCTCTTCTGTTCTGATAAGACCTGTGACATCCTCATCATTTAATATGACATGCTGTTTTCCATCTTCATAACGAATGGATACTTTTATATCATTAACTTTTGATGCTATAGTCTGTTCATCGTCCGCAGAAACACCTGCACGTATAAAATATAAAGCCATAGCTCTATACATCGCTCCTGTATCGACATAAACATATCCTTTTTTTGCTGCTACAGCTTTTGCTATAGTAGATTTGCCGGCCCCTGCCGGTCCGTCAATAGCGACATTTATAGCCATAATTAATCCTCCATAATCAAATACTAATACCGGCCAAATAACCCGTGGACCATGCTATCTGCAAATTAAATCCTCCTGTAAAAGCATCTACATCAAGAACCTCTCCTGCAAAAGACAATCCATTTATATTTTTACATTTCATTGTAGACGGGTCAATATCTTTTACCGAAATACCGCCCTGAGTAATAATAGCCTCTTTGTAATCACCTAGTCTTATAACTGTAAAAGGAAAAGCTTTTAAAAGTTCAATCATTGATAACCTTTCCTCTTTTGTGATGGAATTGATCTGCCTGTCACCGTCGATATCAGAAAGCTCCAAAAAAGACTCTACCATGGAACTCGGCAACAGTCCTCTAATCACATTTGAAATACGCTTATTCATATTTTCATCAAAATCTCTCAGAAGCCTTCTATCCAAATCTTCTTTAGACAAAGCTGGTTTCAAGTCAATAAAACCTTGCAATTCCTTTTTTTCTTCTAAAGTCTTTCCTATTATAGAACTAGCCGATAAAACCAACGGTCCCGAAACTCCAAAATGAGTAAAAAGCATTTCTCCGAAAGCTTCATATAGCTTCTTTTTGCCATCAACTATCGAAAGGTTAACATTTTTTAATGACAGCCCCTGCATATTTCTGATGTAAGCTTCTTTTGTATATAGGGGGACAAGGGCCGGTCTACATTTTGTAACAACAAGCCCGATACTTTTAGCCCACTTCATACCATCCCCAGTAGAACCGGTGGTATTATAGGATAGCCCACCTGTGCATACAATCACATGATCTGCCTTACAAATTGAATCATTTTTTAACTTTACTCCTCTTACAGTATCTTCCTCGATAACAAGCCCTGCTATTTCGGAATTAAGTTTTACTTCCACAGAATATTCTCTTAAGCCTGTATCTAAGGCTTTAGTAATATCTGAGGCATGGTCAGATAGAGGAAAAGCACGATTGCCGCGTTCCACCTTTGTCTGAATCCCGTGACCCTCGATAAAATCAATCATACTGTCAGGAGAAAAAGTGTATAATGCACTATATAAAAACTTCGGATTGCTAACAACATTTTTGAAGAAATCTTCAACATCACAGGCATTTGTGAAATTACATCTACCCTTTCCTGTTATATATATTTTTTTCCCAAGTTTTTCATTTTTTTCAAAGAGCGTCACCTGATGTCTACACATGCCAGCAGCATATGCAGCCATCATGCCGGCAGCGCCTCCACCCACAACTATTACCTTAGCCATCATTCCTCTCCGGATAAATCATCTTAATGGAATCATCAACCATATCTATCTCATCATTTTCATAGAACTGATACTCACTCCAAACATCTTCAACCATCTCTAATGTCTTAGCCACCTCAGTCTGCTTTCTAATGCACAGCTCAACAACAAGAGCATTAATAACAGAAAGAGGAGCTACCAGTGAATCAACCACAGAATGCATATCACTTTCAGCTATTAGATTGCAAGAACTGTACAAATTCATAGGAGAATGTATAGAATCAGTAATGGTAATCACTTTTGCCTGCCTGTTATTGGCAAACTCCAACGCCTTGAGTGTACGCATAGAATATCTTGGAAAAGATATTCCTATTATACAATCCTCATCACTGATGCGAATCATCTGTTCAAAAAGTTCTGAAGAGGATGAGGTCTGCAAATTAACAACATTATCAAATATCATATTTAAATAAAATGAAAGAAAAGATGCAAGCGGAGCACAGGTACGAATACCCACTACGTATATACGTTTTGCATTTGATATAACTTCAACTGCATTTTCAAATGCCGCCTCATCAATATTTTCCATAGTATTTTTTATCTTTAATGCATCCGCACTAAGCACTTCTCTAAGAACACCGTTTTGTTCTATTCCACCATTCGTAATCGCAGGCCTATCTGAACTATTAAGTTTGCTACGAACCAAGGATTCTAAAGCTTTTTGAAACTCCGGATATCCGCTATACCCAATAGAAGAAGCAAATCTAACTACTGTAGACTCAGATACACCTATCATTTTTGCCATTTTTGCAGCAGTCAAAAAAACCGCTTTATCATAATTATCAATTATATAATTAGCAATGAGTTTTTGACCCTTCGACATTTTACCGTATTTTTCATTAATTTTTGTAATTAAGTCTGTGGTTGTCGCCATCTATTATCACCTCAAAATTAAAGTTGATTTTAACCTTAGGGACTTATTATACAAGAAAGGCTTTTGCTTTGCAAAACCACCCTGTAATATAAGCAAAAAATAGGTAATGCAAGATTTCTCGCATTACCTATTTGTTAAAAACTAAAATTATACAGGATAAGCCTTGTTTTCTTTATCAGCTTTTGCCGGATCAACCTTAGTCTGTTGCGCCTCGCGATACTCAAAGAACTCTGTAGCTACCTTAGGGAACAATGCATATGACAAAACGTCTTCATCCTGCTGTTTCCATCTAGCACACTCCTCTTCGAATTTTTGAAGTCCGGGTTCCAACAAATCTGCAGGTCTACACGAGATAGCCTTGTCTTTATCATCTCCTAATACCTTTTCGACAACTTCCGGATTGAATGGTTTTACGGTCTGACCATATTTGCCAAGAAGGATATCTTTGGTCTGTTCTGTAGCCACCTTGTATCTCTCGCCCATAAGAACATTAAACACAGCCTGTGTACCGACTATCTGAGATGACGGAGTAACAAGTGGCGGCTCACCAAGATCTTTACGCACACGAGGAACCTCCTCAAGAACATCTCTCAGCTTATCTTCTTTGCCCTGTTCCTTTAATTGACTGATAAGGTTTGAAAGCATACCGCCCGGAACCTGATAACGAAGTGTATTGATATTTACGCCAAGTACCTTTGTAGACATAAGCCCACTCTCGATACACTCTTCTCTATAAGGTCTAAAGTAATCAGCTATCTCAGACAAAAGCTCCTGATCAAATCCAGTATCATATGGTGTACCTTCGAAGGCAGCAGCCATAACTTCTGTAGCCGGCTGAGATGTACCAAGAGCAAATGGCGACATAGCGCAGTCGATAATATCAGCGCCTGCCTCAACAGCTTTCATATAAGTCATACTAGCTACGCCGGAGGTATAGTGAGTATGCATCTCTATCGGTAAATTAGTAGACTCTTTAAGTGCTGAAACAAGTTCATAAGCCTTAGCAGGAACTAAAAGACCCGCCATATCCTTGATACAGATAGATGAAGCACCCATATCCTCAATTCGTTTCGCTATATCTTTCCAATAGTCTAAGGTATAAGCTTCACCAAGAGTATAGGAAAGCGCAACCTGTGCATGACCATTTTCCTTATTTGTAGCTTTTACAGCTGTCTCCAGATTTCTGATATCATTCAAACAATCAAATATACGAATAATATCAATACCATTTGCTATGGACTTTTGAACAAAATACTCCACCACATCATCTGGATATTGACTGTATCCCAAGATATTTTGTCCCCTGAAAAGCATTTGTAACTTTGTATTTTTGAATCCATCTCTGAGCTTTCTAAGTCTATCCCATGGATCTTCTTTTAAGAATCTAAGACATGCATCAAATGTCGCACCGCCCCAGCATTCTACTGCATTATATCCTACCTGATCCATTTTACCTACAATAGGTAACATGATAGAAGTAGGCATACGAGTCGCAATAAGAGACTGATGTGCATCTCTAAGTACAGTCTCCGTAATTTTAACTGGCTTTGGACTAATATCTGCCATAAATTTTATTCCTCCTATAATTTTTTAGAAAAATATGAAGAACTGCCATTGTAATTGCCTCAAACAAGGGCAGTTCAAGGCATTAAGGAATCCTCCCCGCAGGTAGGGTTCCTCGTTAATACATCTTAAACTCCAAATATTGCCATAAATACACCGGCGGCAACTGCCGTACCGATTACTCCGGCAACATTAGGCCCCATAGCATGCATAAGAAGGAAGTTTGTGGGATCCTCCTCGGCACCTACTTTTTGTGATACACGTGCCGCCATAGGCACAGCCGAAACGCCGGCCGAACCGATAAGTGGATTAATCTTGCCGTGTGTAATATGGCAGAGAATTTTTCCAAAAATAACGCCTGCAGCAGTTCCAAAAACAAATGCTACCAAGCCAAGCACAACTATCTTAAGTGTAGCGGCATTTAAAAATGCCTCAGCAGAAGTAGAAGCACCTACAGATGTACCAAGCAAAATAACTACAATGTACATCAAGGCATTGGATGCTGTCTCAGTAAGCTGATTAACCACACCGGATTCCTTGAACAGATTACCCAGCATAAGCATACCAACAAGTGGAGCTGTGGTAGGTAAAAGTAAACATACAATAATAGTAACAACTATAGGGAAAAGAATCTTTTCAAGCTTTGAAACCGGTCTAAGCTGAGCCATCTTAATAGCTCTCTCCTCTTTGGTTGTAAGTGCCTTCATGATAGGTGGTTGGATAATCGGCACAAGAGACATGTATGAATATGCCGCCACAGCAATAGGTCCCATAAGTGCAGACTGTCCTAATTTTCCCGCCAGGAAAATGGATGTAGGTCCATCTGCTCCACCAATAATAGAAACTGCAGCTGCTGCCTGGTCAGAAAAACCAAGTAAGATAGCCAGCAAATATGCAGTAAAAATACCAATCTGTGCAGCAGCTCCCAGCCAAAAGCTAATGGGATTTGCAATCAGCGGACCAAAATCAGTCATAGCACCAACACCCATAAAGATAAGTGAAGGTAAAATCGACCATTCATCTAATTGATAAAAATAATAAAGCAAGCCGCCTACTCCATTGGATGTATCCTCAGGGGAAGCAATAATATCAGGGTAAATATTTACAAGAAGCATACCGAATGCTATTGGAAGCAAAAGTAATGGTTCATACCCCTTTTTAATTGCTAAATAAAGGAAAACACAGGCAACCGCTATCATGACAAAGTTTCCCCAGGTCAGATTGAAAAACGCAGTCTGATGAACAAGGTTTGACAATGTCTCGCCAACGTAACTCATGTGTTAATCCTCCTATTAGTTCATAGTTGCAAGTAAAGCACCGGCCTCAACCTGCTGTCCTTCATTGCAATTTATAGATGCAACTGTACCATCCTGTGGTGCCACAACAGGTGTCTCCATCTTCATTACTTCAAGAACTACAACAGCATCGCCTTTCTTAACTTGCGTTCCGGCAGCAGCAGCGATTTTAACGACCTTGCCTGCTGCGCCGGCTTCGATTTTAACGCCACCGGCTGCTCCCGTTGCTGCAGGAGCTACTGGCGCTGCCTTTGGTGCGGTAGCTTGTGTAACAGGCGAAACGCCTGAGCCGCCTTTATCTTCTACAGTTACGTCATAAACTGTTCCATTAACAGTAATAGTATAATTTTTCATGGAATAAATCCTCCTAATCTTAATATCTTTTCTTGATGGAACGAACTACAAATGAATCTGTAGAAGCTCCTGTGCTAGCCGCAATAGCTGCAGCAATTACTGCTACAAGTTGCAAATCATCTGTTTCGTTTTTCACAGGTGCTGCTGTAACCACAGCAGGGGTTGAAACAACAGAATCATTTTCCTTTTTATCCTTCGCCTTCCTTTCTAATCTAGGAATAATCTCAAAGCATTTGATAACGCCGGACATTAGAATCAGCATACAGAAAACAATAAGAATACCCATCACCGTATTAAGGGCAGCCTTCTGCATAGTCTCAGAGAGCGTATACACCGGTTCAATATCAACGGCAGTTGGACCGGCGTCTACATCATTTGCCTTGAAAACAAAGGTTGTCTTTAAATTTCTAACAGAAAAATCCGAGACAAGTGTAGCCGTAATGGTCTTTCCTGATTTTTCAACCCGGATATCTTCATATCCAATAAATTCACCTACCTCAGTGTCCTTGCATTCACTGTAACTTTCAATCAACTGATCAAAACCAACAAATCCGGTCTGCATAAATGCAGGTAAACCTGCTTCCGAAACCACATCGCCGTATTGACTGAATCCATAATTGAGAAGGTATTCTGTGGCGTCCTCATACTGGTCTTCTTCGAGACTGTACACATAGTTCATATATACTTTGGCTACAGTATCGTATGCGTCAGCGGAATAACCACCATAAGTAACATCACTATCATTACCGCAAGCTACAAGTCCCAGAGCAAGGATTAAGGTAGTAAAAAATACTAATAATCTTTTTTTCATATAGTCACCTTCCCGCTCTAAAAGAACATCTCAAATCCTGCAATAATATATTTTCTGGCATCCGCAAAAGAAACCAGTCTGTCAATATGTCCATGGGCTGCAGCCGTCAAAGCACTATCTTGAAGCTTAGCATAGTCTTTTTCAATAGCGGCAGAATCAGTGCCGTTATCTGAAAGAATCTTGGCTGCCTTCGAGGCCTCCATGGCACCCACTGATGCATTTTCAAATGCGTAAACCAAATCAGCACCAAGAGACTTAGAATTCATCAAAATATAAGGTGTGCCATATGCCTGTTTTAATATGAGATTAAGCTTAGGAATGCTGGCATCTGCAAATCTCTGGGTCATCTGCGCAAGTGCTCTCGGCAAGCGTCTCTCCTGGCATTGACAATCCTTAAACGCAGCGACATTTGTCAAAGAAAGAACAGGTATCTCATACATATCACATAAATCAACAAAATCAGCTGCCTTCTCGCAACCTGCAGCTGACAGATATGCTTCTCCATCGATTTCACGGTTACCAACCACACCAATGGTCACACCATCAAGTTTGATAAATCCTGTAACCATCTCTTTTGCATATCCTGCTTTTAATTCTATGAATTCTCTATTGTCAGCTATCTCTGTAGCGACAGCTGCAGCATCATCCACCTTAGCCTCAAGTCCCTCCGATGCACGATTTAAATCATCGGAAGCTTCGGTGATATCATTTGGAATCATAGATATAACCTGTCTAATAGAAGCAACCACCTCGTCCAAAGAGCCGTGCACATCTACTGTACCTGCTTCTTCGAACTGGAAAGAAGCTGCTGAAGTATCACACTTATCTGTGCTATTGCCGGTAATAGTATCTGGCGAATTGATAAACAGAGATGCTCCATCTATCATAAACGTAAAATCAGCAAGTGCAGGAAGAACCGATAAACCTCCACCGCAGTTGCCTGCAACACACATAAGCTGTGGAATAACACCTTTTACATCAGCCGCTCTCGCAATAACTGAGCCCAGCGCCTCAAGGGCATCAAATGACTCCTGTAAACGAACGCCGCCACAGTCAAGGAAGCCAATAACCGGTGCTCCCACCTTTAGCGCCATGTCGTAAAGAGACAAAATTTTCTTAGCATGCATCTCGCCGATTGTACCACCCAAAACATCGACATTTTGGCTGAAAACGAACACAAGTGTGCCGTTTATCAGACCGTGTCCAATAATTACTCCGTCTGATGGTTCTTTCTTTGCATCAAGGTTAAAATCAGTGTTGCGTGACGTTACAAGAGACTGTAGCTCGACAAAGCTATTGTCATCAAGTAATGCATTAATTCTAGCCTGAGCCTGATTTGAATCACTACCCATCTTGTACCTCCATTTATATAAAAATTCTAATTTCTCGCAAGTTTAATGTTAGCGAATTTCGGCCCTTTTTTCAATGAATTCGTGTTAAAAAATTGTCACAATTATGTGTTCGTGGATTTAGATAGATTTTCTTTAAAAAATATCAACAAAAGACTTGATTTTTAAAGGATTATTTGACTAATAAAAAAGAAGGCCGGTCCATAAAGGACCAACCTTTTGATTAAACAGTCACTTCCACATTGTTTGCTTCGTTTTCTGCCTCGATTTTAAATTCTTCAATCTGAGTCTGAGAAAGCTCCGGAAGCTCTTCGATAGAACTCACTCCAAATGAACGCAAAAACTCTTCTGTCGTACCAAATAACATAGGACGCCCAGGCGCATCAAGCCTTCCCAGTTCGGTGACAAGTCCAAATTCCACTAATTTAGAAACTGCAAAATCACACGAAACGCCTCGAATTTTTTCAATCTCTGATTTTGTAATTGGTTGCTTGTAAGCTATGATGGATAATGTCTCCAGCAAAACATCTGTAAGTACGTACTTTTTGGGCTGCTTAGCGATGCGAATAAGGTATTCATATATGTCAGGACTGGTGCACATTTGATATGCACCCTCAAGCTCAGTGATAGTGATACCTCTATTATCTTTTTCATAAGAAGATTTTAACGCCTCAATAGCTTCTACAACTTGCTTTTCATCTATTTCAAGAGCTTTTGCTATCTTGGAAGGTTCGACAGTTCCTCCCATTGCAAACAAAATACCCTCTACAATATTTTCTATTTCTTTTAATTTCATATACTCTCCAGTGCCAACCAAACCTGATAAATATAAGTATGTTAAGCGGCTATTTTTGATTCTATTACTATATCAGTAAAAGTATCTTCTTGTGTAATAAATATCTGCCCCGCTTTCATCATCTCAAGTATACACAAGAAAGTGACGATCACTTCTGTCTTAGAATGGGCAGCCTCCAATAAATTTCTAAAACTAAAGGTATTGTGGGCTTTTGCAAAAGCTATGGTCCATTCCATCTTTTGCTCCAGACTTACCTCTTCTTTTTTTATCTTGCCAAATGTAGAACGAATAGGATCTCGACGATTGTCCTGGCGCTTAAGCACCTGATTAAAAATATCATTAAGCTTGTTTAACGTCAGATCTGACATAAGTTCTTCCAAATCAACAGGCTGCTCATATTTTAAAACTTCATCAGGAATAGTAGGCTCTTTATAAAACACAAGGGATGCATCCATCTGTCTGTCTCTAAGCTGATATGAAATAGTTTTGTACATCTTGTACTCAAGCAACTGCTGAACAAGCTCTGCACGTGGATCCTCTTGCTCTTCTTCGTCTTCTTTTTCTTCCTGCGGAAGAAGCATGCGGCTCTTAATATCCAAAAGAGTGGTGGCCATAAGCAAAAACTCTGACATGACATCCAGGTCGCTTTGGTCCATAGCACGTACGTATTCCATATATTGATCGGTTATCTCAACAATAGGAATGTCATATATATCTACTTTATTTTTGTCTATCAGGTGAAGAAGCAAATCCAAAGGCCCCTCGAAGACCTGTAGCTTAACATTCATTTCCAAGTCTATTTCTCCATATTGTCCGCCAAATGCAGCCCAATACTCCGTGCTCCCGGAAGCCATCTCCCATGGGGTCCTCTTCCTCGCGCTCGCCGAGTTTACGCAGCATTTAGTTCATCTAAATAATAAATAATCTCACACGTATTAACTACGCATGAGATTATTATAATAGACTATATTGTGTGTGTCAATACGCCATACCACAAGATTTAGTATTCTGACAATTTCACATTGACTCTAATGTCTTGCGAATTTCTATGATGAAATCGCGAGAATTGAGAACAGTTGGATTTTCTATAGATGTTATAAGAGCCAAATCCTTGGTCATCTTACCATCTTCGATTGTCTTGATACAAGCCTTTTCTAACTTATCCGCAAATGAAGAAAGTTCAGGAATATTATCAAGTTCTCCACGTTTTCTTAAAGCTCCGGTCCATGCAAAAATGGTAGCAACGGAGTTTGTGGAGGTTTCTTCACCCTTTAAATGCTTGTAATAATGACGTTGTACAGTGCCGTGAGCCGCCTCGTACTCATAGTACCCGGCCGGACTAACAAGCACTGAAGTCATCATAGCAAGAGAACCAAACGCTGATGAAATCATATCGCTCATCACATCACCATCATAGTTCTTACAAGCCCAGATAAAACCACCTTCAGACTTCATTACACGAGCAACCGCATCATCGATAAGTGTGTAGAAATACTCAATACCAGCTTTGTCAAAAGCTTCTTTGTATTCTTTATCAAATATTTCCTGGAATACATCTTTGAATCTATGATCGTACTTCTTAGAAATAGTATCTTTAGTAGCAAACCAAAGATCCTGCTTGGTGTCTAAAGCATATTTGAAACAGCTGTGAGCAAAACTTTCGATAGAATCATCTATATTGTGCTGACCTTGAACAACTCCAGGGCCATTAAATGTATGAACAAGCGCTCTTTCTTCAGTTCCATCTTCCGCTGTGTAAACAAGCTCAACCTTGCCCGCAGCCGGAATACGAAGTTCAGTATTCTTATATACATCACCATATGCATGACGGGCAATTGTAATAGGTTTCTTCCAGGACTTCACATTAGGATCGATACCCTTTACCACAATAGGTGCTCTAAAAACAGTACCATCAAGAATTGCACGAATAGTTCCATTAGGGCTCTTCCACATTTCCTTGAGGTTGTACTCTGTCATACGAGCAGCGTTTGGAGTGATGGTTGCACATTTAACAGCTACACCATACTTCTTTGTAGCTTCAGCTGACTCCACTGTCACTTTGTCATCTGTCTCATTTCTGTGCTCAAGGCCAAGGTCATAATACTCAGTCTTAAGATCTATATAAGGCAGCAGTAACTCATCTTTTATCATCTGCCAAAGGATACGGGTCATCTCATCACCGTCCATCTCTACTAGTGGGGTTGTCATCTTAATTTTGCTCATTATATACTCCTAATCCATAAAATGCTCCAAATTTTACATGCTCCCGCAGGGCACCCTCCGCACTCGAGCGTGGGCACCCTCCCGCCGGCGTAGGTCCTTCCCACGCTCGGCACGGTATCCCCTGCTCGCGCTCGCCAAGTCTAATGCGCATTTTATCCATAAAATATCAACTGTTACAAAAGAATCCTACTTTACGACAAGGTTTACGATTTTGTTCGGTACGTAAATTTCCTTGACAAGGTTCTTTCCTTCAAGGGCTTTGGCAACATTATCATCAGCTTTTGCGATTGAAAGCGCTTCATCCTTTTCGCATCCGTTAGGAATAGTGATGGTAGCCTTAAGCTTGCCATTTACCTGAACCGCAATCTCAATACTTGCCTCAACAATCTTAGCCGGATCATACTCTGGCCACTGAGAAATTGAACAATATCCTTCACCGCCAAGTTCAGCATACATCTCTTCGCAAAGGTGAGGAGCAAATGGGCTAAGAATCTTTACAAGAAGCATAAGGTTATCTTTTGTAATATGGCCCTCTGCCACAATATCATTAAGAAGTCCCATCATAGCAGCGATAGCTGTGTTGAACTTCATAGCCTCAATATCTTCTGAGACTTTTTTGATTGTCTTGTGAATACCGGTCTCGATTTTATCACTATTGGCTTCATCTGTGATTATATCCGTAAGACCCGCAAAACGCTCTAAGAATCTCTTACATCCACGGACAGAAGCATCCGACCAAGGAGCAGCTGCACCGTAATCACCCATAAATAATACGTAAGTACGAAGTGTATCAGCACCATATGCGTCAACTATATCAAGAGGATCAATTACATTACCTCTTGACTTAGACATCTTTTGTCCGTCCTCGCCGAGAATCATACCCTGAGCACTACGCTTCATGTAAGGCTCTGGAGTATTGACTACCCCGAGATCATATAAGAAATGATGCCAAAAGCGTGAATAAATAAGATGTCTTGTAACATGCTCCATACCGCCATTATACCAATCCACAGGCATCCAGTAATCAAGCTTCTCTCTGGCTGCAAATTCATCATCGTTATGTGGATCAATATATCTTAAGAAATACCATGAAGAACCCGCCCACTGTGGCATTGTGTCAGTCTCACGCTTTGCTGTTCCGCCGCATTTTGGGCAGTTGCAATTAACAAATGACTCAACCTTAGCAAGCGGAGACTCACCGTCTGTACCCGGCTCAAAGTTTTCAAGAACAGGCAATCTAAGAGGCAACTCCTCGAAAGGAACAGCAACATCACCACAAGAAGGACAATGTACGATAGGAATTGGTTCACCCCAGTAACGCTGTCTGTTAAAAGCCCAATCTTTCATTTTGTATTGAACTCCGGCTTTTCCGCAACCTTTCTTTTCGAGTTCTGTAATCATTTTATCTATCGAGTCCTTTTTGTTGGTAAGACCATTTAAAAACTCGGAATTTATCATATTACCTTCGCCGGTATAGGCTTCTTTTGTAATGTCGCCGCCCTCGATAACAGGAATAATATCTATGCCAAATTTTGTGGCAAAATCCCAGTCACGCTGATCATGTGCAGGTACTGCCATAATTGCACCTGTACCATATCCCATCATTACATAGTCAGAAATATAAACAGGAATCTTTTTGCCTGTGATAGGATTTATTGCATCAAAGCCCTCTACTCTAACTCCTGTCTTATCCTTGGAAACAAGCTGTGTGCGCTCAAATTCGGATTTCTTCTGACACTCAGCTCTGTAATCCAATATGGCATCCATGTTTGAAATCTTATCAGCATACTTGTCAATATAAGGATGTTCGGGAGCAATAACCATAAATGTAACACCACAAAGTGTATCCGGGCGAGTGGTGTAAATCTCTAATTTATCTTCTATCCCATCGAGAGTAAAATTAACAAAAGCACCCTTTGACTTACCAATCCAGTTTACCTGCTGTTGCTTGATATTCTCTGGGAAATCAAGCCCTTCAAGGCCTTCTAATAATTTATCAGCATACTCAGTGATGCGAAGATACCAGACATCCTTTTCTTTTTGGATTACATCAGTATCACATATATCGCACTTACCACCCTGCGAATCCTCGTTTGACAGAACCACCTTGCAGTGTGGGCAATAATTAACCAAAGTCTTATCTCTAAAAACAAGACCTTTTTCAAACATTTTAAGGAAAATCCACTGAGTCCACTTGTAATAATCTTCCTGAGTGGTGTCAATCGTACGACTGTAATCAAAAGAAAAACCTACACTCTTGAGCTGGTTAGTAAACTTTTTAATATTGTCATCTGTAATTTTCCTGGGATGTGTATTAGTCTTGATAGCGTAGTTCTCAGTAGGAAGACCAAATGCATCAAATCCGATAGGAAATAATACATTATATCCCTGCATACGACGTTTTCTGGAAACTACTTCAACAGAAGAATATGCCTTGATATGACCTACGTGCATTCCGGCTCCAGATGGATATGGAAATTCTACCAGACCATAAAATTTCGGCTTATCGCTTCCATCTACAGCTTTGAAAATATCGTCCTTTTCCCAAGCTGCCTGCCATTTTTTCTCAATTGCTTTAAAATTGTGCTTCATTATCTCACCTCGCGATTTATACAACTAACCGAAATTATAATAAAAGCTGTGGAGATTTGCAACAAATCTCCACAGCTCGCATAAGTTTTTACTTATTTTGTTTGACTATAACTACTAATCCTCCTCCACATCTTTGATCTTATTAGCTCTACGTTCCACTTCTTTGGCCTGAACATCCGATGGAACCTGCTCATATCGAGCTAATTCATAAGAAAATGTTCCGTAACCTCCAGTCATAGAACGAAGTTGAGTATCGTAACCATAAAGTTCGGCCATTGGCACCTCTGCCAATACCTCGGTCTTGCCTCCTGTCTCGGTAGGGTTCATTCCAAGTACACGCCCACGTCTCTTGTTCAAATCACCCATTACATCACCTGTATAACTATCGGGAACCACTACTTTAAGAGTCTCGATTGGTTCGAGCAATATAGGGTTAGCCTTCATAATTCCATCTTTGAAGGCTCCTCTGGCAGCCACCTTAAACGCCATTTCAGACGAATCTACAGGATGATAACTTCCGTCATACAGATTAGCATGGACGCCCACTACCGGATAAGCTGCCAACGGTCCTGCCAAAACAGCTTCCTGAAGGCCCTTCTCGACAGCCGGGAAATAATTTTTGGGAACAGCGCCACCTACTACAGACTCTGTAAAGTTGTATGATTCTTCCATATTGCCGGAAGGTTCAAAAGTCATCTTTACGTGTCCATATTGGCCATGTCCACCGGTTTGCTTTTTATATTTATACTCTACATCAGACTTACCGCGGATAGTTTCTTTGAATGCAACCTTCGGCTGGCTCAGTTCAATATCAACCTTATATTTTTCATTAAGTTTTTGAACAAGCATATCAATATGTCTATCGCCGATGCCATATACCAAAGACTGACTGTTTTCTCCGTCATTGACTGTCTTAATAGTCAAATCCTCAGCGCACAGTTTTGCCAAAGCTTGCGCTATCTTGTCCTCATCACCTTTATTTTTAGCTTTGTATCTCTTATAGGTATAAGGAACAGACAAAGGAGTCCTGATATACAAGATAGGGTTAGCTTTTGTAGATAAGGAATCGGTAGTAGCTACTTTTTGAAGCTTAGAAAGTGCTCCAATGTCTCCGGCATGAAGTTCAGGAACCTCTTCAGCCTTACTTCCCGTAAGCACATATAGCTTACCGATTTTTTCCTCTGATTCCTTGTGCTTGTTATAGAGTAAATCATCGGTTTTAAGCACACCGGAGTTAACTTTTATAAGAGAATATTTTCCTACAAAAGGATCGACGATTGTCTTAAAAACATAAGCACTTTTCGGCTTAGCAAAATCATAGTCAGCTTCATATACCTCATTAGTATTTGCGTTTATGCCTGACACTTTTCTATCCTCTGGACTTGGAAGATATTTTACAATATCTACCAGCATCGTATACTGACCTCTATTAGTCAGATTAGAACCCATCATAACCGGAACAATATCTCCGGTTCCTACATTAGCACGAAGTGCCTGACGAATCTCATCCTCAGAAAACTCTTCTCCTCCAAAATATCTGTCCATAAATTCCTCTGAAGTCTCTGCCACAGACTCCATGAGTGCTTCACGATATTTCTCTAGATACTCCTGATTGTAATCAGGAACATCACTATGTTCTACTGTTCCATCAGCCTTCCAACGTTTTCCCTGCTGCTGAATTACATTTACATATCCAACAAACTCCCCGTTTTCTCTAACAGGCAAATGGAAAGGTGCTATTTTTTTACCATAGAGACTCTGCAATTCTTCAACGATTTCTCTATAGCTGGCGTCATCTATATCCATATCGGTTACAAATACCATTCTTGGAAGATTGAATTTATCGCACATCTCCCAGGCTTTCTTTGTGCCGACCTCAATTCCACTTTTTCCGGAAATAACAATAATAGCTGCATCTGCTGCGCTGACAGCTTCCTCAGCTTCCCCTACAAAATCAAAATAACCCGGTGTATCCAGGAAATTAATCTTGGTGTCGCCCCAGATTATTGGGACAAGTGAAGTGTAAATAGAAAATTTGTTTTTTACCTCAAGTTTGTCATAGTCGCTGATGGTGTTACCAGCCTCGATGGTTCCGGGCTTCGAGATTTGACCTGCCAGGAATGCCATTGATTCTATGAGACTGGTTTTGCCCGCCCCGCTATGGCCAAGTAACACAACGTTTCTGATTTTGTCCGTAGTAAATACCTTCATGTGTTGTACCTCCCAAAATTTTTGACGCCTTAACCCCGCCGCGCCTTGTTGTCTTAAAACTTAATTATATTGTAATCAATATTCGGACTATTTACAATTACTAAATGTGATATGATTATATAAAATAATCACTTTAAAGTGTGAAAGTAGGGAGAAGATGTATGAAGACTAAAACAATAGGTTTCGTTGGCTTGGGACTCATCGGCGGCAGTATTGCAAAAGCGATTTTGAAGATATACCCTAATACCAGAATTCTTGCCACTGCATCCAGGGAATCTACCATTGAAACTGCATTCGAAGAACATCTTATCGACAATAATGGACTATTAAAAATCCATCAATTTGGCCAATGCGACATCATTTTTTTATGTTCTCCCGTAAAAATCAATTGTGAATATCTAAGGCAGCTTAAAGATGTTGTAAAACCTGACTGTATCATTACAGATGTTGGCTCTGTAAAAGGGGACATAACTACCGTTGCCCGAGAGCTTGGGTTGACGAGTCAATTCATAGGTGGACACCCAATGACAGGTTCTGAACTAACAGGATTGGAGCATTCCTCCGCTCTTCTTCTTGAAAACGCATACTATATACTTACGGCAGATCCCGAATTGGATAGCAAAACATATGACGAGTTTTTCGAATATATCGCCAGCATTGGTGCCATACCTATAAAATTAACTCCCGAAGAACACGATGAAGCCACAGCTGCTGTGTCCCATTTGCCACACGTAGTTGCCGCCTCACTAGTAAATGTAGTACAAAATACTGATGATGACCGGTCCATTAGAAAAACCATCGCGGCCGGGGGATTCAAAGATATAACCCGTATAGCTTCAGGTTCCCCAACCATGTGGCAGCATATTTTTTTAAGCAACAAAAATGCAGTATTAAAGTTAATCGAAGAATACGAAAAAGAACTTTATAAATTCAAAGTTGCTATACAAAATTCTGATGCATCAGAAATTATAAACCTTTGGACTAAATCTAAGGATTACAGGGACTCGATTACTATTCCGGATAATGCCCACTCCAGATTTTACGAGCTATACTGCGACATTGACGACAGACCCGGTACTCTTGTTGGAGTACTTCAGCTATTAGCAAATGCTGATATAAGTGTGAAGAATATAGATATTATCCATAACCGGGAGTTCGAACCAGGTGTTTTACGTATAGAATTTTACAGTGAAGATGCCATTAAAAAAGCAAAAACTGTACTGACCCACAATAATTATTATGTAAGGATAAAATAATATGGTTTTAACAAAAGCAAATTCTATTAAGGGTGAAATCAAAATCCCCGGAGATAAATCAATCAGCCATAGGGGTGTTATGTTTGGCGCCATATCTGAAGGTACTACTGAACTTAGCGGATTTTTAAACGGTGCAGACTGCCGCAGCACAATCTCTTGTTTTAGAGCTTTAGGCATAGATATTACGCAAAACAACGATCATGTAATTATAAAGGGAAAAGGATTATACGGTCTGAAGCCTTCACCCACTATACTCGATGTTGGAAACAGTGGAACTACTACCCGATTGATATCCGGTATTCTATGTGGGCAAGAATTTGTATCTACTTTAAACGGAGATGCTTCTATACAAAAACGTCCCATGGGACGTATTATCACACCGCTGACTCAAATGGGTGCTTATATCAAGTCCATAAAAGAAAATGGTTGTGCGCCCCTTGAAATGGGAGGCAAACCACTTCAAAATATTCACTATGATTCACCTGTAGCAAGCGCTCAAGTAAAATCCTGCGTACTCTTAGCCGGGCTCTATGCCGAAGGCGTTACTTCAGTAACTGAACCTGCCATATCACGTAATCATACAGAACTAATGCTTAGTGGCTTTGGTGCTAACATCAGCACAGAAGGCTTAACTGCATCAATAACCGGTTTGCCAAAGCTTTTGGGTCAAAAAATCGAGGTTCCCGGCGATATTTCCTCAGCTGCCTATTTTATTGCAGCAGGTTTGATATGCCAAAATGCGGATTTACTAATTGAAAACGTAAATACGAATCCCACCCGTGCAGGTATCATAGAAGTAGCAAAATCCATGGGTGCAAATATTGAGCTGCTTAACCAGAGGGTAGTTAGTGGCGAGCCTGTAGCTGATATTCACGTAACTTCCTCTCAACTAAAAGGCTGTGAAATATCAGGAGACATAATCCCAACCCTTATAGATGAGTTGCCCGTTATCGCTGTCATGGCTGCATGTGCTACCGGGACTACCACTATAAAAGATGCCGCTGAATTAAAAGTAAAAGAAAGTGACCGAATAGCAACCGTCACAGAGAACCTTAAAATGATGGGTTGCGATATCACCCCTACAGATGACGGTATGATAATAAACGGAGGTAATCAATTACACGGTACAACCATAAGTACTTATAAAGACCACCGGATAGCAATGTCTTTTGCTATAGCAGCATTGGTTGCACAAGGAGAGACTACCTTTGATGATGAGACATGTTGCGTCATATCTTATCCGAATTTCTTTGAAACACTTGGCTCTATTATAAACAAATAGAGCCATTGTTCTTTATACCAATAAAAAACAATGACTCTTTTAATAATTCACTAAAAATAAAGTACAATTGAATTATTTCTTGCCGCAGCAGAATTTGTATTTTTTTCCTGAACCACAAGGGCATGGATCATTACGTCCAACTTTTTTCTCCGAACGAACTATTGTATGCATAGTCTTTGCCTCCTTAGTGAGGCTTTTACGGGTATCCTCATCAAAAATCTTCTCCCACTGTGGAAGTCCATACAACCAATCCGCTTTAGCATCTATCATATTTTTGAAGAGCTTTTCCTTGTCAAACTTCAAGGAAACAACCGTATCCTCTTCCATTGTCTCGATAGGATTAGGTGTCACAAGGGATTCATTGATGCCATCCAAAAAACCAACCATCGGCATAACATCAATCTCGTATTTATCTGCAAGTTCCTTGACTGTGCCTTTCACCTCTGTATCAGGGTCGTCAAGTAATTTCTCGTAAATCCCCTTTTCCAAAAGGAAGTACTTCTGCCAAAATCTCTGTAAATCAGCCTGAGTTTGATTTTGGTTATAAGCAATTTTTTGCCAATTTTCTAATAAAGCCATTTCTTATTCCTCTCCAATAATAAACAAAATCTGTGGCGAACCACGCCTACGATTATACCATAAAGCAGTATATGATACAAAAGATTATTCCTATAATCTTCATTGGTAATTACAAAGTAATAAAAAGGGCCCTGACAGGCCCTTTTTAATCGTCCTATTAATCGTAAAGAACTCTCACGCACTTAAGTGGGGTTCGATACATGTAATTAGAAATCTTGATACCGTCACGCTTATTGGAAGCATGCACAATCTGACCACCGCCAATATAGATAGCTACGTGATTAATGGTGCTTCCCTTGCCGTAGAAAATTAAATCTCCTGGCTTCAAATCAGATGTAGAAATCTTAGTTCCCTCATTTGCCTGAGCTCTTGATGAATGACTAAGGTAAACACCGTACTTAGCCATAATCTGCATAGTAAATCCTGAACAATCACATCCATTAGTAAGGGAAGTACCACCCCAAACATAAGGATTTCCTACAAACTGCAGAGCATAGTCGCATAAATCTGAACGAACATCAGAAACACCTTCACCATATCTGGCCTCAGTAAGTGTCATAGCAGTCTTCAAAGAGAGATCTATATCTACATACTCAGCCGAAACATATCCCTCATCACCATCGACGTCAACTTTGATCCAGTCATCATCCTGAGTACCATCCAGTATAGCAACTTCTTCACCGTCTGCTAACTGATATATAATCTCACAGTCAGTATTAGGCTCAACACGCACTCTCAAACCACCGGTAGTAGATGTAGCAACGTACTCAGCCAGCTCAATAGCCTTATCCCAAGCTTCATCTCCTGTAAGAAGATATTCACTAAGGACATAACCTTCTACTTCGCCAGATTGAATATAGCTCCATTCTCCTTCAGTACTTATAATCTCACAGGCTGCATTGGCCGGGAACTTACCGACTAATTTGCCATCTGTGCTGGCCGACTCTCTTATATTGAGATTGCCCTCTGATACGTTACAGATACCCAGATTCTCAAATCCGTACATATCACCAAGAGACTTGGCAGTAACAACGGCATCAGAATCTGTAACAGACAATTCTTCTAACGAATCCAAATCAAAAGCTCCGGCAGATATAACACCTGCAGTAGCTGAAGAATATACCTCATCAGTGGAATCATCAATATATGTATTTGACTGAGAATCTATGCAATAATCTAAAACAAGCGCCAGTGCACAAGACACTGCAAAAGCTGAAATAATGCGCTTTTTCATAAGAACCTCCAAACAGTAAACAGTAAAATTCAATAAAAACCAATTAGCAGTATACCAATAATATAACTAGTTGTCAATAAATTGTAATATTTACGTAATACTTATAAACAATACTAAACCTATCTGTTAAAATAATCCTTAGCAACCTTTTTATCATGTTCCATTTGAGCTTTAAGCTCCTCGACAGATGAGAATTTCATCTCTGGTCTCAAAAATGACTTAAATGTAATTTTTACAAATCTACCGTATAGGTTTCCATTGTAATCAAGTATGTTAGTCTCAATACCTACTACATTCTCATCGGACACCGACGGCTTGGTCCCTACATTTGTGACACCATGATATATGCGACCATCAAAATCTATAGTGGTGACGTACACCCCATATCTTGGAACGAGCTTAGAAGATTCAGGCATTACATTGATAGTGGGAATACCGATTTTCGTACCCAAATGCGCGCCATGAACCACTTCGCCCCATACAAAGTACTCGTATCCCAACATATCATTAACTATATCTATATTACCTTCTACCAGCTGACTTCTGATATAGGTACTGCTGATTTCAACATCATTTCTTTTGATTTTTGCGATTTCTTTGTACTCAAATCCCAACTCTTTAGAAAGCGTATGCAGAAGCTTTACATCACCGGCGCCTTTATTTCCAAAAGTAAAATCAGAACCGGAAACCATGTATTTCATGTTTAAATTATTAACAAGAAATTCAATAAAACTTCTTGCATCAGTATGCATTAATCTGTCATCAAAAGGAGCTTCTATAAGATAATCCAATCCCTTTTGCTCTAACATATATACTTTTTCTTTATTAGTAATAAGGCTGGGGCTTTTCTCATCCAAAAGAGTTTCCCGTGGAGGAGTAGAAAAGGTTATCATGCAGGATTTGAAGCCCTGCTGTTTTTTTGAAATAATTTCCTCTGTAAGAAGATGATGACCTTTATGAACCCCATCGAATTTTCCTACGGTAATTGCTGTCTCGTCTTTAAATTTTGTATCAAATAGTGAATGTAAGTATTCCATAAAGCTATTCCAAAAACATCTTTTCTAAAGTAAAAAATCCCTCGTTATATATATAAATTCCGATAAACCTATTGTCAGGTAGATATAACCTATATCTTGAGCCATTGTCAAAGCTACTAATGGCCTCAGCAAAAACATTTTCATCGCTAACAGGCATACCATTTACTGCATGTTTTATTGCATCCTCATTTGGAATCACAAACACCGTTTGATACTTATCAAAAACCTGATCTACCGGAAGAAGTATGCCTTTTAGATTACCGGCATTGACTATTTTTTCTACATCTTTCAACGTCCTGGCATCTGAAATATCAAATATACTGACCCTTGTTCTAATAAGGGATTTCATGGCACATCCGCAACCAAGTGCTTCTCCAATATCATGACAGAGTGACCTGATGTAAGTCCCTTTGCCGCAATGAACCCTGACAGTAATTTCAGGAAGACTTATATTTAAAATATCAATACTATAGATAGAAACGGGCCGCGGCTTTCTTTCGATTTCTTTGCCTTCTCTGGCCAGTTCATACAGTTTTTTTCCGTTAACTTTTATAGCAGAATACATAGGTGGTACCTGCATAATATCTCCAACAAAAGATTGTATGGCACTTACTGCCATATCCTCTGTAATATTAGAGACTGAGTTCTTAGAAAGTACACGTCCACTCATATCATAAGTATCAGTAGTAACACCAAGAAGCATTGTACATTCATATACTTTATCTTTGTCCGTAAGTATATCGCAAAGCTTTGTAGCTTTACCAATACAAACAGGAAGTACGCCAGTCGCGTCAGGATCCAGCGTACCTGTATGTCCGATTTTTTTAATTTTAAGAATACCGCGAAGTTTTGCTACCACATCAAAAGATGTGTAACCGGCTTCTTTGTATATATTTATTATGCCACTATTCATCAGTCGATTCCCAGCTCTTGAAATTGGTCTGTTATCATATCTATTATCTCATCAATAATATGCCATGGCTCTGTCGTTTTCACGGAAAATCCCGCAGCCTTTTTATGTCCACCGCCACCATATTTGCCTGTAATAACGGTAAGATCAACATCTCCTGTAGCCCTGGTGGAGCCCTTAAAATCTCCGTCTTCCAGCTCGTATAGGAAAACAGCAACTTCAACCCCTGTGGTATCACGAAGCTGTTGAACTATACCTTCCAGATGTTTGCTCTTTGCATCAAAGCGAGCCATATCTTCTGCTGTAATAACTGCAGCTATAATTTTGCCATCCAAAAAAGTTTTGCAGTTTAATAATGCCAAGCCTAACATCCTGTTTTGAGTCATGGTCTTAGCATAATAAGTATCCGTACAAATCTTTGGATAATCTATTCCCTTTGTCATCAAAAAACCGGCAGCATCCATGGTAGCCTCTGTGGTACATGAATACTGAAAAACGCCGGTGTCATGAATAATGCCGGTGTACAAACACTCTGCAATATCTTTTGTAATACGCTCTTTACCAAACTGATTAAAAATCAATTCGCAGGTAGAGCTGTCATCAGGAATAATATAACTATATTCAGAAAATCCACTGTTACTATAATGATGATCAATGCAAACAGTATGCTTAGCTTTTTCAAAGAGCATAAAAGCATCACCAAGTCTGCCGCCATCACTACAATCCAGTGCAATATATAAGTCAAAAATCTTGTCCTTTGGTATATCACTAAGGGCTTCAATTTTATCGGAGTTTTTCATAAATTTAAAGATATTTGGAATGGGATCCAAATAAACATGAACATCAATATCCGGATAATAAGTGATGATGTAGTTGTACATAGCCAGACATGAGCCTACGCAATCTCCATCCGGCCTTATATGACCGCTTATACCAACAGATCCAGAGTTTGATAATAATTCGTTAAAATTTGATATCATAATAACCCCTATCCGCCCCTTAAGGGGCAACCTTCCCTGGCGGGAAAGGTTACTCATCTTCCTTTACATGCAAAGGTGCATTTACTTCATCTATAAGCTTACTCATCTTAGCCGCATACGCTATCGACTGGTCGCTTACAAAAGTTATCTCAGGAGTATTTCTGAGATTGACTCTATGAGCCAGTTCCCGGCGGATGAATCCGGCAGAACTTTTAAGACCTTCTAAGGTCTTTTTAGCCGCCTCATCATCACCAAGAACAGATATATAAGCCTTGCAAGTCTTAAGGTCAGGAGCCACTTCAACGGATACTACAGAAGTAACCGGTGATATACGCGGATCCTTTACCTCCAAGCGTATAATATTACTAAGTTCACGCATAACTTCTTCATTAATACGCGTATTTTTTACAGAATTCTTTCTCATTATCTAGGCACCTCTACCATAATATAAGCCTCGATGATATCCATCTCTTGAATATCATTGAAATCTTCAATAACAAGACCGCACTCGAAATTTGACTTAACTTCCTTGACATCATCCTTGAAACGCTTCAATGAAGCAAGCTTTCCTTCAAAAATCTGCTCGTCTCCACGATTAACTCGTACCATGCAATCTCTCTGGAAATAACCATCAGTGACATAAGAACCGGCAATATTGCCAACCCCGGATGCCTTGAATATCTGACGTACCTCTGCATGGCCGATAACTTTTTCCTCAAATATAGGATCAAGCATACCCTTCATGGCAGCTTCAACATCATTGATAGCATCATAGATAACCTTGTACAGTCTCAAGTCAACGCCCTCTCTGTCGGCAGTAGCTTTTGCCTGAGGATCTATACGCACATTAAATCCTATGATAATTGCGTTTGAAGCAGATGCAAGTACAACATCTGATTCGTTAATTGTACCAACACCACCGTGAATTGTCTTGACGACAACTTCTTCGTTTGACAGTTTTTCAAGAGACTGCTTAACTGCCTCAACAGAACCCTGAACGTCAGCCTTGACAATAATATCGAGTTCTTTAAGATTACCTGACTCAATTTCACTGAAGAGTGCATCAAGAGACATCTTGGATTTGGTCTGTTCAACCAAGCGGTTCTTGTGCTCAGCAACAAATGTATCGGCAAATGCATGTGCTTCCTTTTCAGAGTCAAATGACATAAATACCTCACCGGCATTAGGAACTTCGGAAAGACCAAGTATCTCAACCGGAACAGAAGGACCTGCATTCTTAACGCGTGCTCCTGTATCATCAATCATAGCACGTACTTTTCCATAACAGCTTCCACATGCAACAGGGTCGCCCACATGGAGTGTACCCTTCTGAACAAGAACAGTAGCCACTGCTCCTCGTCCTTTGTCAAGCTGCGCCTCTATAACAAGACCTCGTGCTTTTCTATTAGGATTAGCTCTTAGTTCAAGTACCTCAGCTGTTAAAAGTATCATCTCAAGAAGTGTATCAATTCCTTCTTTTGTGTGAGCAGATACAGGCACGAAAATTGTGCTTCCACCCCAATCCTCCGGGATGAGCTGGTATTCTGAAAGCTCCTGCTTTACTCTGTCTACATTTGCATTAGGCTTATCAATCTTATTAATAGCAACAATAATTTCAATACCGGCTGCCTTGGCATGGTTAATAGCTTCTACTGTCTGTGGCATGACACCATCATCAGCTGCAACTACAAGAATAGCGATATCAGTTGAATTTGCGCCTCGCATACGCATGGCAGTAAACGCCTCATGTCCAGGTGTATCTAGGAAAGTGATATCCTGACCATTAATTGAAACCGTATATGCACCTATATGCTGAGTAATACCACCGGCCTCACGGTCTGTGACCTTGGTATCTCTAATAGCATCAAGAAGTGATGTTTTACCATGATCAACATGACCCATAACGCAGACTACAGGTGGACGAGATGGGAAGCTTGAAGTATCTTCCTCTTCCTCCTTGAGAAGCTCAGCAATTACATCTACTTTCTCTTCCTCTTCACAAATGCAGTTAAACTCAAGAGCAATCTCCGAAGCCTCGTCAAAATCTACTTCCTGATTGACAGTAACCATCTTACCCTTCATGAAAAGAGTCTTAACAACTGCAGATGATTGAACCTTCATCTTATCAGCAAGGTCCTTAATGGTGATTCTATCAGGTATAGTAATGGTAAGAACTTCATTCATATCACGTTCAGGAGCTTTTGGGCCATTATTCTTTTTCTTCTTACCACCATTTTTCTCGAGATTAACAAATCTCTCCTGCTTCTTGCCGCCTAAGTTATTATCTCTATCGTTATTTTTCTTTTTCTTATCGTCACGGCGTCCGCCCTTGCTGCCATTTGAAGGAGACATATCCACAGCAGAGGCAACATTTCGGTTGTTATTTCTGCTATCTGGTCTATCAACGCGCTTTTCATTTTTTCTATTTTGAGTCTTGTCGCCTGTTCGCAATTGTCTGTCATTTCTGTCAGAACGCTCAGCTTTATTATCGCGTCTGTCGTTTCTCTCGGGACGGACAACAGCTTCAGAACGCTTTGCAACGCGAGCACCTTCCTCCTCAGCAACAGTCTTCTTTGAAACAAACTCCGTATCTGTAGACTGAGCACTAGCTCTCTGAGAAGGACGTACGCCATCAGCAAAGGAACGAGGTCTTATTGGTCCTCTAGCCTGCTGAGGACTGCCTGCCGTCTTCTTAGGGCCATTATTATCTGAACGAGACCCATCAGAACCACGTCTTCTTCTATCATCTCTGTCACGAGTAACTACAAATACATTTTTCTTTTTCTTGATTGGATTGCCATCTTTATCTACCGGGCGTGGCTTTTTGATTGGATTGCCATCCTTATCTACCGGACGAGCCTGCTTTTCTACAGACTTTTTTTCTTCAGATTTTTTCGCATCTGTCTTTTTTATTTCTTCCTTGGCTCCAAACTTTTTCCGAATCTTTGTAGCCATATCCTCTTCCACGCCGCTTTGCGCCTTTGCTTCTATGCCATTAGCCTCAAGAAAAGCAATAATTTCTTTGCTCTCCTTATTTAGCTCTTTAGCTAATTCATGTACCTTAATTTTTGCCATCTAATATCCTCCTTATAAACCTCAGGCAAAATCAATTTGATGCATAAGAATATCATTCACCAATTTGATTTGTGATGCTTTTAGCAAGATTGTCATCGCATACAACAATAGATGCTCTGTATTCTTTACCAATAGCATGACCTAAAGATTCTTTGGTTCCGTACTCTATGTATTGAACTTCATAGAAATCACAAGAGTTTGAAAATGATTTTTTAGTATTATCAGAAGCATCTTTTGCTACGATACAAAGTACACCCGAACCCTCTTTTATGGCTTGTTCACATGCAAACTCACCGCTAACCAAACGTCCGGCTTTCATAGCCATGCTTATCATATTTAATGCTCTATCTATCGCCATTTAAAAACTCCGTATTTAAATCTTTTATTACCTCTTCTGAAACCTGACATTTTAATGAACGATTAAAGGATTTCTTCTTTGCTGCCAAATCAATGCACTCCTTTGATCTGCACACATAAGCGCCTCGTCCCTGGGCTTTGAATGTAGTATCAAGGCTTATCCCTTTGGCTGTCTTTACTACCCTGAAAAGTTCATCTTTGCTTTTCATTTGCATACATGCAACACATTTTCTAAGAGGTAAAGATTTGTTCTTCATTATTCTTCCTCAGGGACATCCTCAGAATCAGCTACATCTGAAGCGTCATCCTGATAGTCTGCATCCTCTTCGTACTCAGCATCTTCATCATACTCGGCATCTTCATAATCGCCGTCTTCGTAATTGTCGCCCTCATAGTACTCGTCGTCATCATAATACTCGTCATCATAATCCTCATCATAATCAAGGAAGTCGCCGGCTTCTTTTGCCTGAGTCTCACTCTTGATATCGATTTTGAATCCTGTAAGTCGAGCAGCCAAACGAGCATTTTGTCCTTCTTTACCAATAGCAAGAGAAAGCTGATAATCAGGAACTACTACACGAGCGCTCTTTTCATCCGCATCGGCAACTACTGCAACAACCTTTGCAGGAGAAAGTGCATTCTCAATGAGGTAAGCAGGGTTCTCATCCCACTCTACTATATCTATTTTCTCGCCACGAAGTTCATTGACAATAGCATTGACTCTGGTTCCGTTTTGACCAACACAAGCACCTACCGGATCAACATCTTCGTCATTTGACCAAACAGCAATCTTAGTACGACTGCCGGCCTCTCTTGAAATGGATTTGATTTCAACAATACCATCTCTAACTTCTGAAACCTCTTCCTCGAAAAGTTTCTTAACAAGCTCAGGATGAGTACGTGAAACAAGAATACGAGGTCCCTTGTTGGAAGTCTTTACTTCCACAATATATACCTTGATACGATCCTGCGGCTTATAATACTCTCCCTTTACCTGCTCTGATTCAGAAAGGAAACCTTCGAGTTTACCAAGGTTGACATGAATGTTGTTGCCGGAAAATCGAGTAACTACACCTGTGACAACCTTATGCTGGAGCTCATAATACTCCTCATAAAGTACCTTGCGCTCTTCCTCGCGGATTTTCTGTGTGATGGTGTTTTTAGCTGCAGTAGCTGCGATACGACCAAAATCTTTTGATTTAACCTCTACGCGAACTACATCGTCCAACTGATATTTGCCATCGATATTCTGAGCATCAGTAAGAGAAATCTCTTCAACAGAATCTAAAACCTCATCTACTACTGTCTTAGAAAGGTATACATGATATTCTCCTGTGGATTTATCAATCTCTACAGTTGCATTATCCGCCTTTCCGTAATTGTTCTTACAAGCAATAAGAAGTGAATTCTCGATTGTCTCGATCAACACATCCATGCTGATATTCTTCTCCTTAGCGAGATCTGTAAGAGCATCCCAAAAATCATTTGTATTTGCTGCCATATTTCCTCCTATTTCCTTTAGAAATCTATTGTCAATTTGATTTGTGCAACATCTAATCTATTAAAAACCTCTGTACCATCCTCAAACTCAATGGTCACAGTGTCTTTATCAAAAGCCTTAAGAGTGCCGGTGAATTCCTTAGCACCATTGATTGGCTTGTATGTCTTGATATCGACATCCTCGCCTATTGCTTTTTCTAAATGCTTATCTTTTTTTAAAACTCTGCCCAGACCTGGTGAACTGACTTCGAAAATATAACCTTCTTCTCCACCTATGTCAGGCTGTGCATCAAGCAAGTCATTCATTCTACGACTAACTTCAACACAATCATCAATCGTGATGCCTCCATCCTTGTCGATATAGGCCCTTAGATAATAATCAGTACCTTCTTTGACGTATTCTACATCATAGAGTTCAAAGCCCATCTCATCAAGAATAGGAGTAATCATTTCTTCCGTACGTTTTTCGTAATCGGTGTGTTTTGACATAATGTCCTCCTTATTCAGTTTTCAAAATGAAGAGTCCAACAATATTCGGATAATCCGCAATACATAAACAAAGAGAGAGCAAATTGCTCTCTCCTTTAGTCGTTCTCTTCAATAACAATAGATATTATAACAGAGTTACTGATAATTTCAAGGGTTTTGGGCATTTATTATACAAATAAATTCCTTTTATCCTGAAATTAATGATGGAAAAGGCGAAGTCCGGTAAATGACATTACCATTCCATATTTGTTGCAGGTAGCGATTACATTGTCATCACGAACTGAACCACCCGGCTGAGCAACATACTTAACACCTGATTTGTGAGCACGCTCAATATTGTCTCCAAATGGAAAAAATGCATCACTTCCAAGTGCCACATCCTTCATCTGATCAAGCCATGCGCGCTTTTCTGCTTTTGTAAACTCTGAAGGCCTTGTCTTAAAGGTATTCTGCCAAACATCATCACCGATTACATCCTCAAATTCCTCACCAATATAGAGGTCGATAGCATTATCTCTATCTGCTCTTTTGATACCATCAACAAAATCAAGACCTAAAACCTTTGGAGCCTGACGAAGCCACCAGTTATCGGCCTTCTGACCCGCAAGACGAGTACAATGAATACGTGACTGCTGACCGGCACCGATACCGATCGCTTGACCATCCTTTACATAACAAACTGAATTTGACTGTGTATACTTAAGAGTAATCATGGCTATTGCAAGGTCAATCTTTGCCTGCTCTGTAAGGTCTTTATTTTCAGTAACAATGTTTGCAAAAAAATCATCATCTATAACCAGTTCATTCCTACCCTGTTCAAAGGTGATACCAAACACTTCCTTCCGCTCAAGCTGCTTTGGAACGTAATTTGGATCGATCTGAATTACAGCATAGTTTCCGTTCTTCTTAGCTTTTAAAATCTCAAGTGCCTCAGGCTCGTATCCGGGAGCTATCACACCGTCAGACACTTCCCTTTTGATAAGCCTGGCTGTTGCAACATCACAGACATCTGACAATGAAATAAAATCTCCAAAAGAAGACATTCTATCTGCGCCTCTTGCTCTTGCATAAGCATTTGCAAGGGGAGTAAACTCCATATCCAAATCATCGCACCAATAAATCTTGCGCTCTATTTCTGAAAGAGGAAGTCCCACAGCAGCACCAGCCGGTGAAACATGCTTAAATGAAGTTGCAGCTGGAAGTCCTGTTGCCTTCTTTAGCTCAGATACAAGCTGCCATCCATTAAAGGCATCCAAAAAATTGATGTATCCAGGCTTACCGGAAAGAACTTCTATTGGCAGTTCTCCTTCTTCCATATAGATACGGCTAGGCTTTTGGTTTGGGTTGCATCCATATTTTAATTCTAATTCTTTCATCTTTCTTCTCCTTAAAAACCGCAAGTTACGCTCTCAAGCCTAAGATATTGCTTACGGTCACTAAATGTTCCCTGCAGCAACACTTAGAGCTTGATAGCTACTTGCTCACATAAAAAAATTACATTAATTATTACTTACGCTCCTGCATTTTTATTTACAATACGAGTCTCTACGGCACCGGACGCAATATCAATGTAGCGAACAAAAAGTGAAACCTTGTTATCACTATTAAGATTGCTCCAAATCATCTCTGTAAACTCGTCGATATTCCCTTTGATTTCAATTGGAGTTGGCTCTCCTTCATATGAAGGAAGTGGATTGCCATCATTCATATATGTGTGAATAAATCGGCCTGAACCAGCCTTAGGATTAGAAAATTCAAAAGTGTATCTGTTACATGAATCGCTATCGCCCATGTTTGATTTAAGAATAGACATTAAATAATTGAATTCACCGTCTTCGATGTGAAGTAGACCTGAAATACGTGGTGTGAAGTTAGGGCCATCCGGCTCAAACTCGCGAATTCGAAGAGACTGCTCAAAAGTCTTTCCTTTTTTCATCTCATCGTAAATGGTATCTGTCTGATCTCCGTTAGTTACAATGGTGTCATTTCCCAACACTCGCACCGGCGCATAAATAATAAGCGAGGGATCTGTAAGCTTTGAAGGGTCAAAAGCTTCAGTTCTAATACCTTTGCCTTCCTCAACAAAGACTCTGTTTCTGGAATTTTCAGAACGGCCCATAATAAAATAGGCAGCGACAGCCTTGGTTCCATCTTGCGAACGACCAATGACAATGCCCCTGCCCGGATAACTTGTTTCTGATAATTCTCTTGCTAAAGATTTTACTACCATGGGTTCCTCCTTAAACTTGTGCAATTACGCCACAAATTATAACTGAACCCATGTAATAAGTCTACAATAAATTGACGACAATTTTCTAGGTTGTAGTATCAAACGCTTTTATCATATCATCAGCAGACAATGAATAATCTCCTGTGCTTGTATAAGACTTGCGTCCTGTGATGTTGGCCAAATCATTTCCTGCATAAGAATTGGTCATCGATGATTTGGTAGCTATCTGATACGCATAACTTCCTGTCCCATTGAACAAATCCTTTACATAAGTAATATTCGCTTTGTTCTTCAGAAAATCCTCGTCTACATTCAGATGATTATCACTGTCAATGGTGATACCTGCTTTACCAAGTGTCTGTGCTGCCTTAGCTGAAGTGGTAACCATGCCTGCCACCTGAGTAAGTATGCTGGTAGAGTCGGATTTCTGCCCACTGTCTACAAGTTCATTATAAGCCTTTGCAAAATTTGAAACAGCATTATAAATGGCATCTCTGTCATAATCTTTTGTAGTATTGCCATCTTCATCAGTAGTCTCTACCTGATTCCATATAGAATTAGCCCCTTTAGCTAAAAGCTTATCAGTAGCCTTACTTAAATCTGCAGAATCATTCCTAATCTCACTAAGATTTGACGTATCCGCTTTTGATTTTGAAGAGGTTCCACTTTTTAGATTACCTTCAGAATCATATTTAGAATAATATGATTTTACAAGCTTACCATATGAACCTGATTTAATCTGGGCGAGACTCGTAAGGGAGTTTTCAAGTCCTCCGAACACACTGCTCGTCGAGGTACTTGAACTTCCAAACAATGAATAAATAGAATTGTTTCCAAATGAATTAATAGTTAAAGACATAAACATCACTCCTTTGAAATAAAGACTCGAACTTCCCTGTTCATTATGTCTAAACATACATATACCTATGATTATACTATCAAAGAAATGTGAAAATTCTGTTATAAGCGAACAGATACACCTTTATCCCTTAGATACCTTTTTAAATCTATGATTTCTAATTCTTTGTAATGAAATAATGAGGCAGCCAAGGCAGCATCGGCTCCACCAACGGTAAGTGCCTCTAAAAAATGCCTTTTATCCCCGGCTCCACCGGAAGCTATAACAGGTATACCAACAGCAGCAGAAACTGATTGTGTTAATTCGAGATCAAAACCGGCTTTTGTGCCATCACAATCCATAGAAGTTAATAAAATCTCTCCGGCCCCAAGTTTTTCAGCTTGAATAGCCCATTCCACTGCATCAATCTTGCAATCAAGTCTCCCGCCGTGCTTATATATATTAAAGCCACCGTCAGGACGTTTTTTTGCATCAATAGCGACTACAACACACTGACTTCCAAATTTGTCCGCAGCATCTGAAATCAGGCGTGGATTATCTATTGCAGCGGAATTGACGGAAATCTTGTCAGCACCCTCTCTCAAAAGAGCCCTAAAATCATCTACAGTACGTATCCCGCCTCCTACTGTAAATGGAATAAAAACCTGTTCGGCAACACGTCGCACCATATCCACAACGGTATTGCGATGATCCGAAGATGCGGTAATATCCAAAAACACCACTTCGTCAGCTCCCGCTTTATCATAAGCAGCTGCAATCTCCACCGGATCCCCGGCATCCTTTAAATCAACAAAATTAACACCTTTAACAACTCGTCCATCTTTTACATCAAGACAAGGAATAATCCTTTTAGTAAACATTATTCAACCTCTGCAAAATTTTTAAGTATCTTTAATCCAACTGTCGATGATTTTTCCGGATGAAATTGGCAGGCAAATACATTATCCTTTTCGACAGAAGCATGTATATGACATCCATATTCGGTGGTAGCTTTCACTATTGATTCATCCACTGCATGCAGATAATAAGAGTGAACAAAATATACGAAGGCACCATCATCTATTCCTGCAAATAAACGGCCATTATTATGAAAATCCAGTGAATTCCATCCTATGTGAGGTATTTTCAACCCTTCTCCCCCAGGAATACGAAGGACTTTTCCTTTTAAAATATTTAAGCCTTCCACCCCGTAAGATTCCTCTGACGACTCAAACAAAAGCTGTAAACCAAGACAAATACCTAAAAAAGGCTTACCACTTTGAACAAAATCTTTTATGGCTTTGTCCAGCTCATATTTTTTTAGATGTTCCATCGCATCAGAAAAACTGCCGACACCGGGTAATACAACCCTGTCGGCATTTTTAATTACACTAAAATCCCTGGTAAGAACAGTGTCCTCACCAAGGATTTTAAATGCTTTTTCTACACTTTTTATATTTCCTGCATCATAATCAAGTATCGCTATCATGTATCCGGTAAACCTAAGCCTCTAAGCACCTTTCTGAGTTCTATAGTATAGTAATGACGATTTGGCTGCTTATAGATAGCCATGGCCTCATCTACAGATAATCCGAAAGTATCCTGCAACTCTGATATAATCTGCTGTCCATAAGCTTCATATTGCTCAGATATACCGTATTCTTCGGCATCATCTTTGTATTTTTCATAACGGCCCAGACCTTTTATCAGAGAGTCGAGTGCATAGTCATACATCTCGTATCCTATAAAAGCAACATACTCATCCTGGCACTGCTGTAGGTCCGCAAGTGTTCTGGCCTGGTTTCTCATGAGTGCCACCTTTTCATCACTCATATCAAAACCATTTAACTTTTCATAGGCAGCTATATAATCTCCGGCCTCAAAAAGTTCTGAAGCTTCTGCCATATGCCGTTTTATGCCAGTGAAGGTCATTCCAACCATTACTACACCTATTATTGATATAGATAATACCAAAAATGTAGCAATAATGGAAATAGGAATTTTCGGAGAATTATCCGGCTCCTTCGGCTTCTTTTCTTTTTTAGGTTTCGGCGGTTTTGCCGGTTTAGGTTTCTTTTCCTTTTCTTTCTCTTTTTTCGCTGCTTCCTTTTCCTTTTTAGCAGCTTCCTTTGCAGCCTTCTTTTCTTCTTTTTCCCTCTTCTTCTTTTCCTTTGGATCCTCTTCGGCTCCATCCGGAATTATTGGGTTGCCATCCTCATCATAAGTAATCTCTACAGTTGTATTTTTCTTGGCTTCTTTTGCCGCTTCTTCCGCAAGCTCGTCCTCATCTGGTGGTCCAAAAAGAATCAACAGTATTTTTTGTATAATAGGATTAGGCTGTTTTTCTCCATTTTCCTTTTTTTCCTTTTTATCTTTTTTCCTTCCTCGTTTTTTCTTTCCCCCTTCTTCCTCGGGTTCTTCTGTCTTTTCTTCAGCAGATTCATCTATATCTGCTGAATCTGCGGGGCCTTCCTCATCCCCATTTAAAATAGACTGTATATCGAGAAGGTCTTCATCATCACCTAGCAAATTATCAAGATCCAATTCGCCTTCCCCTGACAAATCAGGTTCTTCTCCATCACCATATTCCACTTCATCAAGAGCATCCATCTCATCCGGCATAAATTCCTTCATGGACTCATCTACCGGCTCTTCATCATCGCCTAGCATATCGTCTAAGGAAAGCCCTACTCCTGATTCTCCATCATCTTCAGATGACTCATCAATATCAGTTTTTTCATCTTCTGTTTCAATAAACTCAGACAAATCTATATCTTCGTCATCCGGTAAAGCTATATCTTCATCTAAAGAAATCTCTGTGTTATCCTCTTCATTATCAGAAGGAACTTCATCTGATACATTATCTGCCTCGTTAACAGGCAGATTTTCCTCCCTTGACTCATCTGCCGGCTGTTCTTTTATTTCTTCAGATGCCTCAAGTTCCTTGTTTGCCTTTATTACTTCATTATCAATATTGGATATTAATTTATCTACAACATCAAAGGATTCATCATTTGCATCTGTAATACCGGCTTCTTCCTCATCTATTTCCTGTTCAAAAGCAGATATAAATGCATCCGGATCGTCATCATCGAGTTCTTCCTCAAATTTGCGCAAAAACAGAATTACTTTTTCATCATCATTGCTTGCCACATTGCTTGGCACTTCCGCAGCAATAGGCATACATTATATGAAAAAACATCATGCCGCCATTATGATTGGTGCCACTAATATCCCTATGTTAAATGCGGATATAGTTACAGGTATTTCGCTCATGTTGCTCTTCACCAGATTTACTCCGCTTGGAGAATTTTCTGTTGTTTTGGCGCACATAGCATTTTCAGTACCATATGTTATTTTCAATGTACTCCCAAGGCTTCAATCCATGTCCGAAGCCTGCTATGAGGCCGCTATGGACTTGGGTGCCACACCTATGTATGCTTTCGCCAAAGTAGTCTGGCCCGAGATTTTCCCCGGAGTTTTGTCCGGATTTTTGATGGCCCTTACTATGTCCTTAGATGATTTTACCATCACTTATTTTACCAAGGGAGCAGGTGTCAATACATTGTCTACCATGCTATATACTCAACTGAGAAAAGGCATCCAGCCGGAATTGTATGCTCTGTCAACGATTCTGTTCCTACTAGCATTTGCTATGTTGCTTCTGATTAATTTCAAAGGCAACAATTCAAAAAAGGAGGTTTCTTTCAATGCTAAATAAAAAAATCACTGCCCTCCTTAGCGCTGTTATTTTAACTGCAGTCCCCTGTCTTTCTTTTTCGGGCTGTGGTTCTGATGCCAATTCAACTGATACTTTGGTAGTCCTCAACTACGGTAAATACATAGATTCTGACGTACTGAAAAGATTTCAAAAAGAAACCGGTATAACAGTAAAATACGAAGAATATGAATCTGTCGAAGATATGTACGCCAAATACAAGGCCGGCTCAATCAATTACGACGTTATATGTACATCCGACTACATGATAGAGACCATGCGCAATGAAGGCGAACTCATACCCATAGACTACACTACTTTAGATAACTATAAAAATATTGACAAAAGCATTATAGATGCATCCAGAACATTTGACCCAAATCACAAATATACAGTACCTTACTTCTACGGAACTGTAGGCATTTTGTATAACACCACCATGATTGATGAAGATACTGTATCTTCCTGGGATTGTCTTTGGGACCCTGCTTACTCAAACAACATCGTTATGATTAACTCCCAACGGGATGCTTTTATGGTAGCTTTGGAAAAACTTGGATACGATATTAATACTACCGATAAACATGAACTGGATGAAGCATATAACCTATTATGCGACGAAAAACAATACGTATATGCATATCTTCAGGATGAGACCTATGAGTGCATGATATCCGAAGATGCTGCCATGGCGGTCTGTTATTCAGGTGAAGCAGCTATGGGCATGGAATACAATGATAATCTAGCCTATACAGTCCCAAAAGAAGGCGGCAATCTTTGGATTGATTCATGGTTTGTTCCTCGCACCTGTAAACACTATGATGCTGCTATGAAATGGATTGATTTCATGTGTTCTGAAGAGGCTGCCACACAAAACTTTGAATATGTCTGGTATGCATCTCCCAACAAGCTCGTAGCTCAGCATGAAGACGAAGAGACTCTTGCAGATGAGACAGTCTTCCCCAGCCAGGAGACCCTAGATAGATGCACCATATATACTGCATATGATGACGATACTTTGGACTATACCACTACCCTCTGGAAAAAACTTAAAGCATATTAATACTAGATAAAGCAAAAAGCTCTGGGACTATCTCAGAGCTTTTATACTAAAATCAATAACCTATTTTTAAACTATGCAAAGTGCGTCTTCATTCTGTGAATAATAATAAAGACTGTCCGAAAGTACATCCTCCGGTCTGACTTGACTTCGATTTACATAATGAATAGTCTCCTTGAGTTCTTCCGGAGATCTAAAGCCTTCTAAGCATTTGATGACAATCACCTCATGTAAGGAACATGGTATAACATACAAATCTCCCTGAAGCTTCAATGACAGATTCTTTAATAAATCCTTATATATCACAACCGATGCACCAAATGAATTATTGTTGTTGGTAACAACATAAGCCGGTGTATTTTTGTCCTCTTTCTCAGCTTCATTTTTCAGGCTCTCATCTCCCAGGCAATCCGCTATCGTCGTAAATAACCCCTGTACCTTTAGCCCTAAAATCTTTGGTGTATTAGCAATGGCACATTTCATAAGTTCATTCACATCCATATGCATCTCTTCCACCAGGTAATTAGTCACAAGCATAGTATATATACCATCCTCTGCCACCATCTCCGGCAGATTGAGATAAAAGATGATTGCTAAATCCAAATATTCCACGTATGGAACAGTCTTTAGAAGTTCCTCATTCTTATCTTTGTTTACCAACTTAAAAATAACGTTATTATAAATTTGTTCGTATGTCATTTTTCCTCCAAAATGACATAAATCAACGGGAAATAAAATGAATAAATATAATAGAAAAAAGAAAACCGCACAATCAGTGCGGTCTTTAATATAACAGGAAATCCTATAAAAATCAACTCTTATTTTTATAACTTAATGCCATTTCTTTCATTTCTTTGGCATTTGTAATAACTGCCTCCGTAATAGCACTTCCACCTAGCATCCTTGCCAACTCGTTAACAGGCTCATCACCCATGAGTTTTTTGATTCCTGAAATAGTATGTCCATTTTCCACACTCTTTTCTATGAGAAAATGCGTATCAGCCATCGCTGCTATCTGCGGTAAATGAGTAATGCAAATAACCTGATGCCCTTTGGCAACTGTAGATAGTTTTTCAGAGACAGCTTGAGCTGTACGACCTGAAATACCTGCATCTATCTCATCAAAAATCAAAGTATCTATACCGCCATCAGATGCCAGCACAGTCTTTAATGCAAGCATAATACGACTCATCTCACCACCTGAAGCAATATCTTTGAGCGGTCTAAGTGGTTCCCCGGGATTTGTACAGATAACAAACTGCCCCTCATCTACTCCGTTTTCAGTAAAATGATCTAGCACTTTTAACTCCATATCAAACTCTGTATTTAGAAAGTTTAGATCACTCATGGCTTGCCTCATCTTTTCTGATAAGACAGCGGCATTTTTGTGTCTGATATCGGATAATTTTTTTGATAGATCTTCAAGTTCCTTTGTGGCCTCTGTCACCTGGCCTTTTAACTCAGCCAAATACTCATCAAACCGCTCGAACTGAGCTTTCTTCTCCTGGCGCTTCTTTAGTTCTTCTAAAATATCTTCTATTGTGTGGCCATACTTATCCTTGAGTCGATTAATTTCATTAAGTCTTAATTCCACTTCATTAAATCTGGCGGAATCAAATGTAGAATCTTCCATATACCCTGAAAGTTCTCTATTAAAATCAGAAATAATACTGTCTGCATCATTTAGCATGGCCAAAAGCTCAGAGGCCTTCTCATCAATACCTTCTATATATCGTAAATCCGATATAGCAGCACTTATTGCGTCCGACGCACCATTTTCCCCTACCATAGCCTCATGAGCTTTTTGAAAATACTCCGTTGTACGACTATAGTTAGAAAGTCTCTTATATTCATCTTCAAGAGCTTCATCCTCGCCTATTTTAAGATTTGCAGTTTCGATTTCATTTATCTCATGATCAAGAAGGATTATCTCTCTGTCTTTAGAAACATCGCTTTTTTTTGCTTCATCCAATTTAGCAATAAGCTCTTTATATTTTTTGTAACTATTTGAGACCTGAAGCTTCAAATCTCCAATATCTTTTTTGGCAAATTCATCCAGAAACTCCATATGCTTGTGAACATTGAGCAGTGATTGGTGTTCCTTTTGACCATATATATCCAAAAGTATATCGCCAACCTCTTTTAATTTTGCAGCCGGCACTTGTTCTCCGTTAATTTTGCCAACACTGCGAGACTCAGTTATCTTACGACTCATAATAACTTCATCATCATAAGGTTCCACTCCAAGCTCTCTGAGAGCCTCTTTTGTTTTTTCATCTTTTACAAGATAAACAGCTTCAACAAAGGCCTCACAATCCGTATCCCTCAAAAAATCTTTGGACGCTTTATCTCCCAGACTAAGATGCAGTGCACCTAATATAATAGACTTACCTGCCCCTGTCTCTCCAGACAGAATGTTCAGCCCATTTGAAAATACTATCTCCTCTTCATCAATAAGGGCCAGATTTTTAACGTGTAAACTAGCTAACATTTAATTCTCCTTTTCCAAAATGCTTTATTAGCCACAAACACTCCTTGCACCTTGAAAGAATTACATTTTTTCTATAATCCTTTTTAGTTTCCCCATCAAAAGTACTGTATCATCTATAGAGCGGACTGCACACATAATCGTATCATCCCCCGCTATAGAGCCGACAATCTCAGGAAAATCCATGTGGTCCAAAGCTGCCGCCACAGCCATAGCCATACCTGAAACAGTCTTGATAACTAATATATTAGCCGCATTGTCCATGGAAACAAATCCATCTAAAAAAATGCGTATATATTTTTCATTCATATCTTCTTCTGTAGATCGAAATGCTACATATCGAAGTTTGCCGGTACCATCAGCTACTTTTGTAAGTTTCATCTCACGTATATCGCGAGATACAGTAGCCTGAGTAGCATTAAAACCTGCCTCCTCCAAGCGAGCAGTCAGTTCTTCCTGGGTACCTATTTCATTTTTTACAATCAATTCTAAAATCTTTGCCTGTCTTTCGATTTTCATCTAAATCTCCTGCATTCGCGCTCTAATTCTTTCCAAGAAATTTACATTTTCAAGCATAACCATATTTGAAGTGACTTCTGAACGATATATCTTAAGAGAATCCTGTGCCTTTAAAGTATGACGAATGGTTCCATCATAGACGATATTAGCAACAGGCTCGTCCTCTTCATGTCTGGCCTCTATAGTCACCTCCACAACGTCTGTCGAAGGCAATATAATGCTTCTGGAATTAAGTGTATGTGGATTGATTGGCGTCAATATAATACAGTTTGCATGAGGACTGACAATAGGTCCATTAGCCGACAAATTGTATGCGGTAGAACCGGTTGGTGTGGATACAATCAATCCATCACAATTATGAGAATAAAGCTGTATGCCATTGACTTTCACCGTGATATGAAGAACATATATACCTGCAGCTACAGGCACCACCACTATATCATTTAAAGCCCTAAACTTATTAGTGGAATCGTTGGAACAATCGCCTTCAAGCATCATTCTTTGATCCAGCTTATAATTGTCACAAAGAAGCTGGTCCAAACAGCGCTCTACATTGTCGACGGTCATATCGCACAGATAGCCCAGGTGTCCACAATTCAAACCAACTATAGGTATATTTTTATTGGTCACATTTTGAGCCACACGCACTACAGTGCCATCACCACCAACTGTGATAATACACTCTATGTCATCCTCCACGTGGACCTTGGCTTCTGAACTGTCAGGACATGTATCTAAGTCAAGAATACACATACCACCATGGTCTCTTATATAATCTCTTATGAGATTAATATATTTTTCATGTAAATCGCTAAAAGACCTTGCAACAATTAAATATTTTTTCATTATTTGTCTAAACTACCGTGTGCGCTTGCTACCGTAGCTGCCACATCAATAGCTTCCCCCTGCTTTTCGTTGTTAGAAATATGTATCAGATACTCTATATTGCCTTCCGGTCCCTTAATGGGAGAAAACTCCAGATGAAGAACATAAAAGCCTATTTCTCTAACAAAATCTATTATATTGTTAATTACCTCTTCATGCACTTTAGGATCTCGAACAACACCTTTTTTACCTACCTTCTCTCTGCCCGCTTCAAATTGAGGCTTAATAAGGCAGACCATTTGACCATCCTCTTTTAAAAGCGCCTTGGCAGGACCTAAAACCTTCGTCAAACTGATAAAGGATACATCCACACTTGCAAAATCCAACTGCTCTCCTATATCCTCAGGAGTAACATAACGGATATTAGTCTTTTCCATACAGACTACCCTTGGATCCTGTCTTAATTTCCATGCAAACTGCCCATATCCTACATCCACAGAAAAGACCTTGCTGGCGCCATTTTGAAGCATGCAATCAGTAAAGCCACCGGTAGATGCGCCGATATCCATACACACCTTTTGATCAAGAGATATATCAAAATGTGTCATGGCTTTTTCGAGCTTAAGACCTCCACGACTCACATATTTTAGCTGCTGTCCATGTATCTCTATGTCTGCATCCACATCTATTTTGGTGCCTGCTTTGTCTTCCCGATTGCCTTTTACAAAGACATTGCCCTCCATAATCATAGTTTTGGCTTTTTCTCTGGAAGGAGCAAACCCTCTGTCTACTAAAACTATATCAAGTCTTTCTTTCATCCTACATTCCTAATTTGTCTAAAATCCGCTGCGTAATGGACTCTGCATCCATCCTAAGTTCCTTGAAAAGTAATGTGACGCTGCCATGTCTGACAAACTCATCAGGGACCGCAATCTTTAATACATCACCCTTAAAACCGACATCATAAAGATATGCCTGTACCTGCTGTCCAAGACCACCGGTAGTGACATTTTCTTCCATGGTAACTATCAAATCATATGAATCCTTTACAGAATCAAGATATGCTTTGTCAAAAGGCTTAGCAAATCTGGCATTACAAATACCGGCATCTATATCATGCTCTTTTAAAAGCACTTCTATTTCCTCGGCTTTTTTTACCATAGAGCCATAAGCAAAAAGCAAAACCTTAGAACCGGATTTGATTTCTTCGGCTCTGCCTAATTCTACAGGCGCTCTATGTTCCTTTAGACCACAATATGCCTCTCCTCTAGGATATCTGATAGCTATAGGGCCATTAAAACCACCCACTGCAAATTTCATCATATCAGAAAGTTCCCATTTGTTTTTGGGCGCCATAACTGTCATATTGGGCATGGAAGTCAAAAATGATACATCAAAAATCCCCTGATGGGTGCTTCCGTCAGCACCTACCAAGCCTGCTCTGTCAATCGCAAAAACCACATGAAGATTCTGCAGACATACATCCTCTAAAATCTGATCATAAGCTCTTTGCAGGAAAGAAGAATATACAGCAAATACAGGTATCCTTCCACCAAGTGCAAGTCCGGCAGCAAATGTAACAGCGTGTTCCTCTGCTATACCTACATCAAAAAATCTATCCGGAAACATATTGCGAAATCTCTTTAACCCTGCGCCCTCAGCCATGGCAGCTGTAATAGCAACCACTTCAGGATTTCTGTCTCCCATCTTCCTCATAACAGTGGAAAATACATCTGTGTATCCGGGATTATTGTTGCGTTTTGGAAGGCCTGTCTCTATTTCAAATATATCCGTGCCATGAAATCTCGATGGATGTCTCTCAGCCGGCTCGTAACCATTACCTTTTTTTGTAATGACATGCACAAGTACCGGACCGTTTATCTTGACAGCCATCTTGAATGTCTCTAACATAGCTTTGATATTGTGACCATCTACAGGCCCTAAATACATAACACCCAGGTCCTCAAAAACCATATTGGGAACCATGAGGGATTTGATACCATTTTTGGTACTACGAATTTTTTGAATCAGACGCTCTCCATTTGGCCAATTTTCCAAAGAATTAAGCACATCATTTTTCAATCCTACGTATTTCGTACTGGTGCGGAGTTTTTCAAGATTTTTAGACATGCCACCTACATTTTTTGAGATGGACATCTCATTGTCATTTAAAATAATAAGCATGTTTGACTTATTGAGACGAGACGCATTGTTAAGAGCCTCGTATGCAAGTCCGCCTGTCAATGCTCCATCTCCTATGACGGCTGCCACTTTATAATTCTGCCCGGCCAAATCTCTCGCAGTACAATATCCCAAGGCAGCAGAAAGTGACGTAGAGCTATGACCTGTATCAAAACTATCGCATGAACTCTCGACCCTCTTTGGAAAACCACTGATACCATCATACTGTCTCAAATGGTCAAAAGCATCTGCCCGACCTGTCAAAATCTTATGAGTGTATGCCTGATGACCAACGTCCCATACCAGCTTGTCTTCCGGAAAATCTAACAACAAATGCAATGCAATAGTAAGCTCTACTGTGCCTAAGTTGGAAGCCAAATGGCCTCCCGTCTTGGATAAATGCTCAATAAGAAACTGACGAATCTCAGCCGGCAGTGCATTTATTTCTTCCTCTGTTAACTTTTTTACATCATTAGGTTGCTTTATTTTTTCAAGAACCATAATTATTAGTTGTCCCGATAGACAAGGTAATTAATCAACTCTTCCAAAAATTCATTGTGAACCGAAAGAGAACGCAATTCATTAATTGCCTCATCGGTGAGACGTTTTACCTCTTCTTTTGATTTTTTAAGACCGGCAAAAGTCACATAGGTGCTTTTATTGTTTTTTTCATCTGAGCCCACCGGCTTGCCTATAGTAGCTTCATCGCCCTCAATATCCAAAATATCATCTTGTATCTGGAACGCAAGCCCCACCTTAGAAGCAACATCTTCTATTGTGCCAATATCTTTTTCACTTGCGCCTGCCAACGTAGCCCCTATAGTCATCGCTGCCTCTATCAAGGCTCCCGTTTTTAAGTCGTAGATAAATCTAAGCTTCTTTTCATCTATCTCTTGCTGTTTTTTCTCTGATTCTACATCTACAACCTGCCCGCCAATCATACCAAACACACCGGCTTTTCTGGCTAATATACGCATGGCATTTGTGACATTTACTACATCTGCATCAGCATCGTAAGCATTGAGAGCTGTCTCAAAAGCATAGTTGAGAAGAGCATCTCCGGCTAATATACCCATCGCTTCACCGAACTCTTTGTGAGTGGTGGCCTTGCCTCGTCGTAAATCATCATTATCCATAGCAGGCAAATCATCATGCACAAGAGAATACGTGTGAATCATCTCAATAGCCGCCATAAAAGGCTCTACCACGTCTCCCTCGCCACCAAATAATCTGTAGGTCTCATATAGGAGTATGGGGCGAAGTCTCTTTCCTCCGGCCATCACACTATAATGCATGGCCTTAAAAATCGTCTTCTGATAGCCTTCGTCATCAGGTAAAAACCTGCAAACAACATCTTCTGCCGCCTCAGCTCTGGCCGCAAGTTCATTCTTAATGTCCATAGCTAATCCTCTTCAAATACTTCCAGACCACCATCTTTATTGATTGCCATAACAGCTTTTTTTGTTTGTTCTATTTTAGCGTTGGCATGCTGCAATTCTTCCATGCCGGATTTGTAGAGAGCAAAAGATTCGTCAAGCGACACATCCCCTGCCTCCATCTTTGAAATAATATCCTCTAAAAGTGCGAAACTTTCTTCAATCGTATTATCCTTTTTCTCTGCCATATCTGCTCCCTTTAGCTAATACTGTATGAAACTAGTCTTTTATAATCTCAGTAACCTGTCCTATAATACTACCGTCTTTTATACGAATATTAATGCTATCCCCTAATGAAACGGCATCAATCGTATCCACTCTCTTGTCATCTGCAGTAGTAATGTATCCAAAGCCTGCTGCAAGCTTTTTTGCAGGAGACAAACCATCAAGTCTGCCGGAAACTGCTATAAGCCTGTTTTCACAACGCTCAATTTTAGAATTAATCAGTGTCTCCAATCTGATTGCAAGATGTCGCAATGTTTCTTCATTTGCCTTGATTTTATTTTCCGGTCTAAGTGACATAAGCCTAAGTCTGTAATTTTCGATGGTCTGAAGAATGGTCTGAATCTTGTAATCCAAAGAACTGTTTAGTCTATCAGAGTATCGTAAAAGACCGCTTGCGAAATCTTCATAAACAAAATTGGCCAACTCAGCAGCCTGAGAGGGTGTCGCAGCTCTCCTGTCGGCCACAAAATCGGCAATAGTAAAATCCGTCTCATGACCCACTGCAGAAATTATAGGCGTATCTGCCTTAAAAATAGCCTTGGCCACTGCCTCATCATTAAAGGCCCAAAGGTCTTCGATAGACCCTCCTCCTCGGCCTACGATAATCACATCAAGTCCCATCTCATCTAAGCACTCTATACCTGATATAATAGATGGTACCGCCCCTTCTCCCTGTACCTGAGCAGGATACAAAATAATCTGCACGAAAGGATTTCTAGTCTTTGAGACACGTATAATATCATGCACTGCCGCACCCGTAGAAGCGGTAACCACGCCTATCTTCATAGCATGGGTAGGCAGAGGCTTCTTATACATGGCATCAAACATACCTCGTTCTTGAAGTTCCTGCTTGAGAGCTTCGAAGCGAAGATAAAGGTCACCTATACCGGCAAGCTCAATCTCATTGGCGTATACCTGATACTTGCCCTGGGGACTGTATACTCCCACATAGCCTTTTACGACTATCTCATCCCCGTCTTTCATTTGAAATTTCAGCCCCTTTGCCCTTTTACCCGCAAACATGACACAGGAAATAGCTGACTTTTCATCCTTAAGAGTAAAATAGATGTGACCTGTATGATTATACTTGCAATTACTTACCTCACCTGAGACAGATAGATTGCCAAGCATAAAATCATCCGAAAACATCCTCTCAATATATGTATTTACCTGGGAAACACTGTATATATTCTTTGCCATTATACCAGCTTAGCCAAAGCGCCATTGACAAATCCGGCAGAACTATCCGAACCAAACTCATCCGCCAATGAAACTGCTTCATTTATCGCTACACCAACAGGGATATTTTCAAATCTAATCTCATAAAGCGCAAGCCTGATAAGCGTTAAATCAACCTTAGCCATACGGGTAGTCTTCCACCCATCCACAGACCTGTTGATAAGTTCATCGATCTCAGGGATCTTAGAAACAATATCTTCTGATTTTGTCTTAATATATTCCTCGTCCTCAGGCGTCTTATTATTTTTAGCAAGATCCTCCTCTTCGGCGTTGTTGCGTCCCTCTAAAAATGTATTGATGACATTATCCATATCCTCTGTATCGTGAAACTCATTCATGAATACTGCCTTGAATACTTCTTTTCTAATCTCATGTCTATTCATAAAATATAACTCCTAAAAATAAAGAAATTTTAGACTAATATAGGGTGCTATCAATAAATAGCACCCCATAATTATACATTGTTTTGTATAAAAAATAAATAACTCTGTATTAGTTATTGCCTGCCACGCTAACGGTAGCAATACGAATATCAACAGCAGTAACCTCAAGACCGGTCATAGTCTCTACAGCTGACTTAACCTTTTCCTGAACCATCCCCGATACCTTAGGTATCTCATAGCCATACTTCATATTGATAGCCATGCTGACTGTGATCTTACCCGGCTCAGCGTCATAAACCTTAATAGCCTTGGCTAATTTGCCCTGTCCTGCCTTAGAAATAGAATCTGTAGTAAGATTGCCTGCAAGGGACTCAACGCCCTCCACCTCTACTGCTCCAAGGCCGGCGATAATGCCAACTACCTCTTCGGAGATATTCACTCCGCCATCGCCGTTTACATTTATAACAAAGTTTTTATTATCTGCCATATCTGCCTCCTAAATTTCCTAGAAAAACTAGATTAATTATAACAAACTCTCAGAGATTGGTAAACAGGTTTTATGAAGCCGTCAATATCCCACGTTGTTAACCTGGCCTATCGATATATATCCATCTGTTATTGCTCTAAAATCGGTACCGGGTTCATTTTCCTCATTATATGCACCGTTAACCATGAAGCGGATGCCTCCGTTATCAAGCTTTTCAATCACATCATAGGTATCACGGTAAAACATTCCTCGCGAAACACGTCTGTCAAACAAAATCCCCTTACATTCCGACAACTCACACCCCGGAAAATTGACATTATGAATATATCCCTTTTCAAGGGGAGCATCTAAAAGTTCCGTTAGCACCCGTCTGATATATTTGTCAGTCACCTGATGGTTGTCACAGGCCCCTTCGGATAATGCAATAGCATGGTATCCCTGAAAAGCAGCTTCAAATGCAGCACCGCAAGTAGCTGAATACTGTATATCAGAAGCACAATTATAACCGAAGTTAATTCCGGATAACACTACATCAGGTCTGTCAGGCATGATATTTAATCCACCCACTCTGACACAATCTCCAGGCGTGCCACTACAAGAAAAAGCATGGACTCCCGATATAGGAAAATCTTCTGCCTCAAAAACATCGATTGTATCATGCAAAGTAATACTATGGCTTGCTGCGCTTCTCTGGCTCTCAGGCGCAACTACCCAAACCTCACCAAACTCTTTTGCTACACGAGCCAATCGCATTATACCGTCAGCCTCAATCCCATCATCATTGGTAATCAAAATATTCATAACTCTATCACCCTTCTTCATTATCAGATTGTCTAGTAATTAGGCAATTTCTTTTTCTGCTGATGCCCGGCCATTTTCACTAACATATGTGGTGGCAATATATGTGCAAATACCATGGCTAGTTTTAAAGAAAAGTCAGGCACGATAATAGTCTTTTCCTTATCCATCCCCTTGAGAGCTTCCTCTACACACTTCTGAGGGCTTATGCCTTTCAACGCAAATACCACATCCGCATGCTCATTAAACTCTGTATTTACCGGACCCGGACATAGGGCAGATATTTTTACCTTCGAACCCATTTCCTCTAATTCTACTGCGACAGCTCTTGTAAGACTGGTAACATAAGCTTTACTTGCATAATAACCGGCCATGTAAGGCCCTCCGGGAAGCAACCCTGCAGAAGATGCAACATTTAATATCTTCCCATGATTTACAAGGACCATTTTCTGTAGAATACCCTTAAAAAGAATATGCATTGCTATATCGTTTACCTTAATCATGGATACTTCCCTATTGACATCAGTCTCCACGAATGAACCGGCCACCCCAAAACCTGCATTGTTGATAAATATATCAATCTGCTGATCTTTTAATTTATCTAGTAGAGCGAAGCACTCCTTTTTTTTACTAAGATCTCCTGAAATAATCTCTACCGGCACATCTAATTCTAATTTTAGAGCTTCGAGCCTATCTACTCTACGACCGGTAACAATAAGTCTATACCCCCTATCAGCTAGTCTACGGGCAAATTCTAAGCCAATTCCCGATGTAGCTCCGGTAATAAGTGCTGTCTTCATATTCCTCTCCTTCGCATTTACGAATAATTTACTTTCATATAATTTTACTGTTTGACCATTTATTACGCAAGCATATCATCAATAGGGCCCTCTAAATCCACCATTTCTCTTGACTTTGCATATACCGGTGTTACACTTTTCATTAGGAGGATTTTCCATGAACAATTCAAAATATGATTTATCAGATTTTACTCAAGGCAGCATCCTGAAAAAAATGCTGTACTTTATGCTTCCAATTCTAGGAGCCCTTGTTTTACAAGCCATGTATGGCGCAGTGGATTTACTTGTTGTAGGACGTTTTGGCACCACAGCCGGACTGTCCGGCGTAAGTACCGGAAGTGCCATTATGAACCTGGTCACCTTTGTTATCACAGGACTTGCAATGGGTGTCACAGTTCTCATTTCCAGATATCTTGGTGAAGATACCAAAGAAAAAATCGGCCCTTTGGTCGGAAGTGCTATATTACTTTTTACCATTGGCGGCATCATCCTGTTTTTTGTTATGGTCATATGGGCCAGACCTATAGCCATATTGATGCAGGCACCAACGGAGGCAATATCGTTAACAGCCACGTATGTACGTATATGCGGAGCAGGTATATTATTCATCATCGCTTACAACGTGCTGGCAGCTATATTCAGGGGCCTTGGAGACAGCAAATCTCCTTTGATTTTTGTAGCTGTTGCCTGCATAGTTAATGTAATTGGCGATCTTGTGTTTATTGCCGGATTACATCTCAATGTAGCCGGTGCAGCTTTAGCTACTGTCATGGCTCAGGCAGTCAGTGTTATCTTTGCGCTCATTCTCATGAAAAAGAAGGGTGTTCCATTTACTATCAAAAAAAGTGATATATCTTTCAATCCACAGATGAAGCGTTTTATAAAGGTAGGCGCACCTCTAGCTCTTCAGGAGCTTCTAACCCAGATCTCTTTTTTGGCTCTATGTGCTTTTATTAATCGACTGGGTCTGGCTGCTTCTTCAGGCTATGGAGTAGCCAATAAAGTCGTCGCGTTTGCCATGCTTATTCCAAGTGCTTTGATGCAATCCATGGCTTCATTCGTCTCTAGAAATATCGGAGCAGGCAAACCAAAGCGTGCTATTTCTTCCATGTTTACCGGAATGGGAATAGGTCTTGTTGTAGGAGCTTTTGTTTTTAGTTTTGTATTTTTCAGAGGAGACTTACTGGCAGCTATATTTACCACCGATGCTGATGTTATTGTAGAGGCCTTTGCATATCTAAAAGGCTTTTCTTTTGAGACCCTGCTGACTCCTATTATGTTTAGTCTGGTAGGTTACTTTAACGGTCGTGAAAAAACTATCTGGGTAATGTTTCAAGGTCTTTTTCAAACCCTTTTGGTCCGACTGCCTGTCTCATACTATATGAGTATACAGCCTAATGCCTCACTTACAAAAATAGGTTTTGCCGCTCCCCTTGCAACGACATGTGGCATAGTTTTGAATATATGCTTTTTCATATACCTAAATAAAAAGAAAAATACAGTCATATAAGAATTTCATATTAAATCATATCTATATAGAAAAAAAGAGTCCTAAGTCATTACTTGGGACTCTTATATCTTTTAATCATCTAACTGCCACAACCCTGTCTTTTCCTGTGTTTTTACCTACGTATAAGAAGTTATCCGCTCTTGTAACCAGTGCATCCAAAGATTCTTCTCCATGCTTCTCGGTAATACCCACTGTAAGTGTTATGGTCTCTTCCACCAGGCCACCTTCGGTTCTTATCACAAACGAAGTCTTTCTTCTTTTAGCTAAATACTCATTAAGCTCCCTATCTAAAAAATCGAAGGAATCAGGGGAAGTCCCCACAAGGACAAACTCTTCTCCACCCCATCTGCATGCAAAAATATCCTCATTATTGCTTTCAAATTCTTGAAGATATGTCGCTATAGCTTTTAATACATCATCACCTGTATCGTGACCATATTTATCATTAAACCTCTTAAAATTATCTATATCTAAAATAGCCCCCGCGCAGACTTCTTTGTTCTCTCTATCAATAGCAGCATAAAGAGCAGCCCTGTTTTTTAACCCCGTCAGGGTATCAACCGAAGCTTGTTCTATAGCATATTCTTCGTATCCTATAGCCTTCTCTTTTAACAGATATCCCACATAAACTATAAGGGAAAGGGCAATAAAAAGATTAATCCTGAAGCAATTTTCAACTACTCTGTCAGAGAAATGTTCAAAAAATATTCCGTATCCATACCTTCTATCATAATCGTAAAGTACCAAAATCAAAAAGAGGTTTACAATAGTAAATATACCGGTATTTATAGTTTTTTTCCCTTCATGTACTAAAGTATATTCTATGCCTATGCAAACTAAAGGAATATCCAATAAATACAACCAACTCCCTGCATCAAAACCAGTTACTAGAGTATACAAAGCACTACCGATGCAGTTATAAGAAATAATAAAGTAGTATCCCAATAACTCTTTAGAAAGCTTAGTTCTAATAAAATTTGTAATGAAGCAAACTATAAAATTTAACAACACCAATGCCCATAGCTTCGCAGACTGCAAAACTATAGCAAATCCCAGCTGATATAGTCCTAAAATAATATAAGCTATTATTATGTTTTTTAGGCTGAATAATTCAATTTTATTTCTCTTTCCAATATCGCTGACTTTGATTTTATCCATAATCAATCCCCAGTAGGATGTGCGATTTTAATATATACAATATGATACAAGAAATATATTTATAAATTGTGTTTTATTATTTGCAATAATAAATCTCTAATCTATACGTAAGCATTTGCCTTTTATTGTTTTTCACCCTTTTTTAGCATACGCTCCCTGAATGCTTCTGGAGTAAATGTAAATGTCTTCAAAAAGATTTTATGAAAATATGCCAGATTTGTATAACCCAGATTGTGAGCCACTTGCGAAACACTAACCGCCGGATTCTTTAATAACTGAATCGCTCTATTCATACGTATATCTTGCAATAATTCAGAAAACCCTTTGCCCGACTGCTTCTTTAAAATTCGTATTACCTGCCTTTCACTATAACCGAATTGACCTGCAAGAGTGCTGAGAGTAACAGTTTGACAGTGAAGATGCATATAATTATAAAAAGTATTAAACATAGAATCTGTGCTGTTAACCTGTGGGACGGAAAAAACAGCTTCGTTTTCATGCTCACGCATCAGTAATATGAAAAATCTCAGTACATTGGCTTCGATCATCTGTTCATTATATTTAGGCCTTTCTAACCACTCTTTATAAGATTCAAGAATTATCGCACAAAGTTCATTATCATTTTCGCAATGCCAAAGAATATAACTTCCCTCAGTATTATATATAGCATTCAAAAAAGTGACTGACAGATAGCTGTTTTTGTTTAGTAGTTGGAAAAACACAGAATCAAATGTTGTAACCCTTATAAAAAAATCCAATATGATGCTATTGTCATTATTTGCTTGGAAACAATGTTCGAATTTGGGTGGGCAAAGAATGATATCTCCATCATTCAATTTTAATTTTTCAGAACGGGTTATCATAAAACTTCCCGCACTCTTTAGCACATAATTAATTTCTATAAACTGATGAGAATGCAACATAAGAGGCATATATCTTAGATTTTTTCTCATAGTGACATTTTCTTGAGGCAAAAGAAAAAAATCTTCTTTAATATAGAAAATATTTTTATCTAAGAAAAAATCCTCATCTTTTATCCTTTTATCCCAATTTTTCTTCATAAGTTCATAAAGATTATCATAATCCATATCAGAATCGCTCTTTAGACCTATTACAAAGTTTTGAAATACGGGAAAATCACTTAAAAAGCTTTTCAAATACTCCTCTATATAATTTAATTTATAGATTTCTTCATCTGAAACAAGATCTTTATCCATATTGCCTCCAAGACAGGTGTCATAAAATTCCAAATAGATGTCACTATTTTTCTGCCATTTAATGATATCATAATTCAACAAATGAAGCATTATTTAATTTGGGAGGTCAAAAATGGATAATCAAAAAAAGAATTTAAAGTTATCAACGATTCTATCCTATGGAATGGCATATGGAAGCGGCTACCAAATCATGGGCGCTTTGGTTGGTTCCTATCTGATGATATTTTTCACAGATACCTTTGGCGTTCCGGCAGCTGCAGCCGGCGTAATTATGGTAATTGCATCTATCTGGGATGCAATCAACGACCCTATGATGGGTGTGCTTGCAGATAAAACCCATACAAAATTTGGCAAATTCAGACCATATCTTCTATGGGTCCCTGCATGTCTTACAATTGTAGTTGTGTGCTTATTCATGAGCCCTAATCTTTCATCTACAGGTAAAATAATATGGGCTGGTGTCTTCTATATACTATATGGTATGCTGAGGACTGCCTTTGAGATACCTTGCAACGCACTCATTAATGCGGTAACTGATGTTGAATCAGAAAGACAAAAGCTGATTTCAACCTATACTCAGATTATGGGGATTTTTACTGCAATTACAACTTCATTCGCACTTGCTATGGTTTCCTTCTTTGGAGGCGAGAACACCTCAAAAGGTTACATGATCGTAGTAGGACTTTCAGGTCTTCTAATGACCATATTTTCTCTTTTTCTTTTTGCTACGACTAAGGAAAAATTTGTTGTTGAATCAACAGATACCCATCTTCCTCTAAAAAAACAGCTAGGCCTTCTCGTTAGAGTAAAAGGCCTAGTACCTACAGTAATAATTTGGATTGCAGGCTATATAGGATTTAACACTATGATGGGATCGTCTGTATACTATGTAATGTACTGTCTTATGAGACCGGACCTTATATCACAATACATGATGACAATCTCTCTTGTTGGTCTGCTTAGCCCATTTATACTCATACCTCTTTTCTTGAAGCTATTTAAGAGCCTAAAAATGGCATTTGTTGCATCACAAGCATTAACATTTCTCTGCAATTTGTGTTGTCTAATATTTAAAGGAAATATTACTGCTATATTTATCCTTTCAGGATTTGGAGCTTTATTTGCCACTATGTTCATGGTATATGGCGCAATGCTTATGGCAGTAGTTACCGACCAGAGCCTTATACAAACTAAAGTTGTCATGAATGGTACTATAGCTGCGCTAAAAGGTTTTTCAAATAAACTTGGAATAGCACTATCTAATGGCATACTTAGTGCTGTATTGGCCACTACAGGGTATATTGCAAATGCAATTGGTCAAGAGCCACAGGCAACCGTAACCGGAATAACTCTTGTCAGGTTTGGTGTTCCGGCATTAATGGCTGCTATTGCAATCTGCGCACTATTTAGTCTTCCTTCTCCACATATCAAAGAAGAAATACACGCAAACGAGGTTGAATTGCAATGAAAAGAAAAGATATTAACATTCGAGATCCTTATATTCTTGTAGATAATAAAAAATACTATCTCTACGGTACACGCAGTGAAACTTGTTGGGAAAATGCATATGGTTTTGACTGTTATGTAAGCGAGGACTTAACAACTTTTGAAGGGCCCATAGAAATCTTCAAGAAACCTGATAATTTTTTTGCTACACAAAACTATTGGGCCCCGGAATGCTATAAAATAAATGGCGCCTATTATCTTGTAAGCACTTTTGGTGCTCCGGATGTGAAAAAAGGTATTTACGTGCTCAAATCAAATTCACCAACCGGACCATTTGAAGTATATTCAGAAAATCTGACTCCTACAGAATGGACATGCATTGATGGAACAATTTATACAGAATCAGACAGGATATATCTTATATTTTCACATTCTTTTGAAGATGCTATCGATGGAAGTGGTACAGCTGATGGAGATTTTTGTTTAATAGAACTTTCATCAGATTTGTCTCACCCAATAGGCGCCCCACAAAAGCTATTCTCTCCAAAAGATGCACCATGGGCTAAACCTGTACCATTTGCAAAAGCAGAGTTTGGATTAGATGGCGACTGTTATTTTAGTGATGGCCCAAGCTTTGCAAAGCTTGAAGATGGTAATCTGTATATGATTTTCTCCAGCTGGAGCGAAAAGGGCTATGCAATAGGTGTTGCAAAATCAGATACAGGAAGTATACATGGTCCGTGGGCCATACAAAAAAGCCCTTTATTTCCTGAAAACGGAGGACACGGAATGTTCTTTACTGACCTAAATGGCAATTTAACTTTGTCTCTCCATTATCCAAATGACAGATTCAAGGAACATCCATGCTTTTGGAAAGTAAATGTAAAAGATGGGATTCTAACTATATAAATACTTTCTATAGAAATAGTTCTATTATCGTTTATACTATTAAGAGGTCAAGACATTTCATATGCCTTGGCCTCTTTTCTACAATTCATTATATTTATCGTCACCCCATTGAAAACACTAAAGCAATTCAGCTGCTTCGATAACTTGACCTGCTTAAAAGGCATTGTATCATTCTACTTTATATTAAGATTACTTCACTAGTTTAAACATCAAAGATAAAAGTATCACAACTATTCCCACTACAATGCATGTCTACTATTCTTTGCAATTCAATCGTTTATAAAGCTCTATATGATTTGTTTAGATTTGTTATGTCATGTTGTAAGGCTTCTTTTAGTATATTTATAATTTTATCTTTTTCAGTATAAATATCTCCATCAATTGATAGATAATTGGATGCATGAGAACTGTTAAAATGCATATGAAATTTATCTAAACCTTCTACTAACCATTTTGTTTCTTGAAGACATTCCTTTTCTGTTAGAACTGTAAATTTTCCTTCCTGTATATCCTTGTACATAGGTGTGTCAGGAACAGGCATATAAGTCATAGCTGCCAAATGCTGGGGTTTTATATCATTTATTATTTTAGCAGTCAACCTAGCATTCTCCTTTGAGCCTTCCTTACCGGCTAGTCCCACCAAAATAATCGCATATAATTCTATATTTGCATCAACTAAGACTCTACCAGCCTCTGTCATCTGTGCAACATTTACACCTTT
>FLNY01000141.1_pt1 | contig 151232 bp, 134 predicted proteins | sample 1140381 | NCBI WGS metagenome assembly FLNY01 (sample SAMEA3878172, study PRJEB12797) | bioreactor metagenome | biome: Moose rumen | place: Sweden | collected 2011-10 | reverse complement strand
TTACAGGAAAGCGATTGTTTGTTCTTATATACCGATGGTGTTACTGAAGCTCAAACAGATAAAAGCAAGTTTTTTGGCGAAGAACGGTTGTTAAAAGTTCTTAATCAAAAATCATTACCTCCGTCTGCAACGCTTGAGAATGTATATAAAAACATTCAAAAGTTTATCAAAGATGCTCCAAGATTTGATGATATTACGATGCTTATTGTTGAGTTTCGCCACAAAAAGCAGGTTTAAGGTTTACCTTACTATAACATCGTCGTCGGAATCATTCAACTCCCATTAAAATGGGGGCAGTCTGTAAGGCATTAATACAAAAAATCCCCTCAATAACTGAAGGGATTTCGTAAATTACTAAATTTGTTTTTTTTGAACCACCATACATATTTCTCACATTTAAGAAATATCGCACAATAAGTTCACCAAATTCAATAATTCGCCAGACGCCTTAAATTGTAAAACGACAATTATTGAGAGATTGTCCCAAAAAACATTCGCCTTACAAAATACAAGTTCTTACATACATACGTACGAAAAACTTTCCGTCTTGACTTTCCGACAATTTATCTCTTACGAGAAATGTTGCGGCTCACATTTTTCTGTTATTTTGGGTTTAATCTTCCAAAAAATCACAACTATTCGTTGTAAATTTAAGAAAGTTAAACTATTTTGGTCATTTTTTTTATTTTATCTCATCACAACAGAAAAATGATAAGTGAAACAAAACAACCAGCCACACTCGTTTCAAATTAAACCACTCGCATAGCGAATAAATTTAATAGAAACACCCAATATTGAAATTCAACCGAAAATACTTTCGATGAAAACCAAAATATATGCTAAGATTAAATATCTGATAAAGTATTTAGGATAGAATATATCCACTACACTTTAATCAAATATCATCAAAACAAGGGTTTGAAGCAGTGGCCGCTTCTTTATAATTTTCAATATAATAATTTCTTTTGGAATTTTATAATAACAAGAAAATAATACTTTGTCAATATATCTGTTGACAAAAAAAGCTTATTGAGTTAAAATAACAAAAACAGGATGTTTGACCATGAAAGAAGAAAGATTCCAAGAATTTATAAATGATTTATATGATGCCGAATCTATATGGAATTGGGATGATCAAGATATAAGTGTAACGAACAATATTGCTTCGTTTCTCGAGGAAAAAGCATCATCTGAACAAATTGCAGAATATATTGAAGAGTTAGCGAGCTTAGATATAAGATATGATCATGAGAATTTTTCTTATGCTTGTAAAGAAATATTAGATAAGAATACATCCGTCGAAACTGTTTCTACGATTATTAAAACACTTTCAAACTTAGGTCCAAGCTCAAAGAAATATTACAGAGATGACATTTCAGAAGTGTTTGTCAAAATTATGGATGAACACCCGGAACGTGTTGATCAAATAAGAACACTCGCACAAAAGAATGGTTTTGATGGTGTTTTTGCTCATAAAATATTTTCAGAACCTAAAATGCTGAAAATGCTTGAAACGGTAAATACGGCATTAAAAAACAATGATAAAAAAGCTCTTAACAAATTTAAAGCAAAACTTGCCAAAATGAGCGATAAAGATATTTTTCAAATTGATCATGCAGCAATGGAATTTTTGGTTAATAACTTTACACAAGAAAATTTTGACAAAGTAAATAATTTACGTGCCTTTTGGGGATTAAAAGCCGTTATTTCTGAAGAAAGTCTTACGGATAAAAACTTAAGAGATATTCGGCGTATGGAATTCAGCCACAGCGTTAGCGAAACAGATGAAAGTAATCCGCATTATGAGCATACGTATTCAGATGCATATAAAGAATTTGTTCCAGACCATACCCAGAGTTTTGAAAGAGAAGAATATAATGATGTAATAGCAAACAGTCCTGCGGCGAAAATGCTTAGAGAGCATGGTTTTTCATCTTTTGTAAAACAGTTACCCGATGTTTTGAAATCAGCACACATTCCACCTTCTTTAGTGCCTAAGTTGTGCGTGAAAGATTTGCAGCATCTCTTAATAGAACACCATAGCGGTGACATTTCCAATAGATGGAAAAGATCAATTTTTGATTTAGAAGAAGTAGATATTTATCATAAAGCAGATGAAGTTCGTGCAACATTTTGGCAGGAAGTCGTAAAGGATAAGGATTTGATTAAGTTCATATCGAATGATTTGAAGAAGAAGGGAGTTGACAAATATGATATTGAAAGAATGTGGCAAGATGCAAAGGAATGCGGAAATCCTAATGCAAGCATACGTTCTGTTTTTTTCAATGTCCACCACCGTGTCGCATTAAAAGATGGCGGCACCAATACGCCTGACAACTTTGTAATTGTTATTAGAATGCCGGGGGTTGTTGATTCTCACTCCCCTTTACATGAATATGATAATCCTCTTATTCATTTATATAAGCATAAAGAAGTTGGTAAGGATGGAATTATTATATCAGATAAAAAACGTAGCAAAGAAGATGTGGAAATCAGATTGAATACGGTTTTTGTTGCCGATGAGGAAAATATGCATAAAAACATAAATAAAAAAGTTCTTTATTATGGTGGTCCGCACTCATCATCTTATATTGGTAAAGTTCATCAAGCTGTCCGTTTGGCACTCAATAATATTGATAGAATTTACCAAAAAATTAGTGAAAAAGTTAAAAATAAAAGCAACCGAAAGAACCAATCACATCAAAATAATACATCAAATAAATCGGCAAGTTTAACTAAAGCAAAAGGGATAGAAATGTAATGAATTTAATCGAAGAAATAAAACAATCTAACTCCATAGCATTATCTTCCGGTGCTAAAAAAGGCAATATTGAAACTTGTCAGAAAAAATTATGTTCACTCGGTGCTGCGCCAATGCCGTTATCCTATGTAAATTTTTTAAATAAAATTAACGGAATATACGGTCAAGGTATATCTGTTTTTGGTGTTAATGCAAAAGAACCGTATGAAGATATATATAAAAAGAATTCATTAGCCGGAGCAATATCTCCAAATAAAATATTTTTGGGCGCTAGTCTGACAGAATATTTTATTTATGATTGGTTTGAAAAAAGCTATGTAATTATTGATAAAAAAACAGATAATAATGTTTTACAATCCCCCTTTTTGGAAGAAGTATTGGCTCTGTTTCTTAAAAAATATGTATGATTTTTGTGTGTTAATAAGCAATAAATATAAGAGAAGTAACCGAACATATCACTAATTCCTTTCATAAAATTACACCCTATCAAGCATCAGGTACTTCTCCTCGTATCATCAATCTGCTAGATAAAACAAAAAGAGATACTGTTGAATTATTATCCATAGCATATCTTTTTTCTATTTTTAGTTGAAGGTATAATCTGTTGAGTTGATTAATTTTTTCAATGTATTTTTGCATATCTAAGATTATTTGCCGTGCCTCATAGTAATTATCCGTTCGTAAGGAAAACCTTTTAAAACGTCTTTTACCATTAACTTTTGGTAGTTCGAATCCACACCAGAAAATTCTACCATTCAAGTATAAATGTGGCGGGATTCCACTATGATTCTTATTTTTAAATGATTCACAAAATGATTCATATTTTTTTGCATTTTATCCTCAACCTTAATGTTTTAATATTTATATTGTTTAATGTATTGATTCTATTATGGTTTTAAAATTTGAAAGAAACACCAAGGGCAAAATTTTCTTTAATTTACGGCAAAGCAACAGAACCCTAGAAAACACAAAAAAAGCCGCCCAAAGGCGGCTTTCCTTGTTGGTGAGCTCGGTGGGATTGGCTTCGCCTCTTCCTCGTCGCTCGGCTCCGCCTCACCGGCACACTCCCGTGTGCCTCTCCTCGTTGTCAAACCCGCTTCTCGCGGGTTCTCATCCTCACGGCTCATTGCCAACAAAAAAAGCCGCCCGAAGGCGGCTTTCCTTGTTGGTGAGCTCGGTGGGATTGGCTTCGCCTCTTCCTCGTCGCTCGGCTCCGCCTCACCGGCACACTCCCGTGTGCCTCTCCTCGTTGTCAAACCCGCTTCTCGCGGGTTCTCATCCTCACGGCTCATTGCCAACAAAAAAAGCCGCCCGAAGGCGGCTTTCCTTGTTGGTGAGCTCGGTGGGATTCGAACCCGCGACCCTTTGATTAAAAGTCAAATGCTCTACCGACTGAGCTACGAACTCAAAACTGGTACGCTTATAGACAATTATTTTTTATTAGTCAATAGAAAAAATTAAAAAAGTGAAAAAAAATAAAATAAATGTTTATTTATTAATTTTTATGTGTTATAGTCACTCAAAATTTGGTTTTCATAAATTACAATAAGAGGTTTATAATGGCTTTAAGTAATGAAGTAGGACAAAAGGGAAAATACAGCATATTGCAAAATGCTAAAGGTGAGATTATGATTATGATGGACAGCCGAATCGGCGGCCCTGAAAACCCTCGTTTTATTTATGATGGAGGCGATACTGCCATTCTTTATCGTTCACAAGAGAGTTCCGTCGCTTTCCGCGGAATTGAGCCTGATGCCAGAACTCCGCTTAAATCTGTTAGTGAAATTTTGGTAGTTGAAATTGAAGATGATGATGTTGAGCGCGAATATATTGTACCAATGCGCTTTGTTAAAAATGTAAATAATCTGATTGTTGCTTCATAGCCATTTCGGAAACAAACATATGATTGCGCACACAGCTTTAGTGCTGTTGATTATTGGACTATTAAATTGTTTTAATTATTCCGCAAAATCAAGTAAATTTGTCGGCGGTTTTTCTTTGTTTGCTCTATCCGGATTAATCTTATGGTTCTTAAACAACCTGCCTATTGATAATGAGCGAATCTTTTCCTTTTTATGGAACAGTTCACCGAGCGGTGATATAAAAGTTGATATTGTTTCAAATTTATATAACTGCGAACTGTTTTTGCCTTTTTTGATTATTACTGTTCTGGCTATGTGTTTGAATTTTTGTTTCGGGCACAAAATTTGTAATTACAACGCGATATTATTATTTAATTCACTGATAATCTTGTTGATGATTACCAGCAATAACTTTGTACAACTTTTATCCGCATTTTTCTTAATTGATATATTTGCCGTTATTAAAAACAATGCCAACGCATGTAAAAAATTTATTATGATTAATTTATGCTCGGATATGATAATTTTTATGCTTATGGCTCTGATTAACGGAAGAATCGATTCGCTTGATATAAGAGAAATAATCAATTATAAAAACACAGGCTATCATTCTGATTTTATTGCCATTCTCGGTTTTACCTCTATTGCCATGAAAATGGGGTTTTTCCCTTTTCAAATCGGTCTGGCATCACTATCTGAGTTGCATTTTCACAGGCAGATGAACATTTTGTTTTTGTTTTCTCCTGTTTCAGCCTTAATCCTACTCTTAAAATTTGCACCTTTATGGACTTCTTCCTCATACTTTTTGCCATACTTTGATGCATCATGCATTGCAACATTACTATGGGGCGCATTCAGATCATTAAGCGTGGACGATGTAAAATCAAAATTTGTTTATTGGCAAATTATGCTTTTTGCACTTTTGCTTGAATTATTGCATTTTCACGGATTTGTTTGGAATTGGTTCTTTTCACAAATTTTGCTGGCTAACTATGTATTGTTTATCGGTTTTTATTTGTTATACCATATCTTCGGAAAAACCGGCTCTCTGTCAGAAATCATCCGGATTAAAACCCCAAAAATACAAACATTATTACCGGCGTTGATTCTGATTTTCCTTGCCGTTTGCTCTCATATCAATAATCTTGAAATGCTCTATAATAATCGTAATCGCTACTATATATGGACATACGCCGTTCTGTTTTTGCTTTCATTTTGCGGCACAATTCATCAAATTTGTTTTTCACACAAAAAAAGCAAACTCAGCGCTTCAAAAACTTGTATTCATCCGCAGCACTATTTGCTTATTTTATTATCTTTAGGTGTTTCTGCCGAAACTCTATTGTCTGAATCCTATCCGAATAGTTGGATTTTCTGGACTTTTTCCGGCACTTTTATCTTCTTATGTTTAAGCCAAATAAGTTTTTTACTGATAAAACCTTTGCAAAATAAAAAATTTCAACATTTAAATTTGTTTGAAAAAATATACCGGTTTTTATTTGTGTTTTTATTACAAGAAACAGGACGATTGCTCTGGTTAATTGTTGATTGGAAAATTGTAGAAAAATTCATAACCGGTGCAATTTTAGGAATTTGGTACACCGGTTTAAGGCTTTTCAGAAGCACCCAAACCAATTCTGTCTTGCGCTTCTTTTGGATATTATGTTCAGTTTTAATTGTGTTGTGTTTAACAATATATTTGCGAGGTAAAGCATAATGCCGGCTCAGTTAATACTCTTAATAATATTACCGCTTATCGGTTGTCTGTTTTCACTCACATGTGCAAAGAAAACTCAAAACGCCTATAATGTTGTGCTGTTTACTCTTTTTTCCAACATTTTTGTTATGCTTAACCTATTTTCTAAATTAGATATTCAAAGCTCGTCTCTTCAGCTTCGTCATTCCTATGAATGGATTAAAGAATTCGGTTTACGCATAACCTTTGGAATTGATGCTTTTTCAATTATCTTACTTTTAGGCATTTATATATCTGTAATTATTGCGCTCATCGGATTAAAACAAAAAGATAAAAACAATAAATCATTAATGTTGCTTGCTCTTTATTTTATCTGGAATATAACCGGTTTTTTCTGTGCCGGTGATATTATTTGTTTTTATACTTTTTTTGCCGGTATGTTATTACCATTATTTATGTTGGTCGGACTATTTGGATATTCTCAAAAAATATCTCTTTATCGTTTTTTTATATACAACTTTATCGGCATAATTGCGCTGTTGCCTGCAGTCATCATTCTCTATAAATTTTTTAACGGCAATGTAATGCTTTCGGAAATAACCTTTGTTAATATGAATAAACGCATCGGCATGTTGGTCTGGTTTGCCGTGTGCCTTTCTTTTGTTTCAAAAATTCCTGTTTGGCCTTTTCATTACTGGATTTCTGCTGTAATATCAGGATTAAAAAATCCGTTAGTCTATGTAATTGTTAACCTTTCTCCCTTAGTTGGAATATATGGTTTTGTACGTTTTTGGCCGTTAAGCGTTCCTGAAAGCATAGAAATATTAGTACCGATTATTGAAATATTTTCAATAATCACCATGATATTTATTGCCTTAATTGCCTTTGTAAATCAGATGTTTTTTTACAAAATATTTTCTTATACAACTATATATTATTTATTATTCCTGTTAGCGGTGATTTTACCTACGGATATATTAAAAATGAATATAGCCTATTCTTGTTTTATTTTTTTAATTGTTACAGCCTCTTTAATTATATTGGATTCTGAAATAAAAGAAAAATGTGATAGCTTAAATTGTGATTATTCAGCTGTTTTACACCATTCGCCGAAATGCGCTACGGTTTTTTGCTTTTTTGCGCTGATTGCCATGGGGTTGCCTGTATCTTCACTGTTTTGGAGCAATTTTGTGCTTGTTTCCGCAATATTCCGCCAAAATTTTACTGTCGGAGTTATGGTTATGTTTTCTTTAAGTATGACCGCTGTTGTTTTAATGAACGAACTATTGCAAATGTTTACAAAATCGGAAAGCTCTCCAAAACCAATCAAAATTGAGGATATATCTAACAGAGAATTAATTTTTTGGATATTCGTTATCTTAATTTTAGTACTTTCATTTTTTAATCCGCTATGGTTTTTATTTCAGGAGTAAAATAAATGATTGAAAATATAATTTATGCTTTACCGGAAATTTTATTACTCTGCGGAATTTTATTTTTGCCGGTTTGTCATTTATTTCATGTGCAACACCGTAAAATTCTTAAATATTGTATCTTGCTGATTTTTCTCAGTGCTTTTATGGATATTATATTCTATAATAAATCGTTTGCCGAACATTATCTAAACAATACAGCTTTTAATACCATGATAAACCTTATTGTGTATTTTTGTGCTTTGGCTGTTCTGTTTTTAGCAAAAAGGTGGTACGTTTCCACGAATGAATCCCCCTTTATTTATTGCGAATCAGTCCTTTTAACTCTGCTTTTAAGTAACATTATAAGCGCCTCAACGCATTTTGCCGTAACTTTAACAGCTTATTGGGGAATGGCTTTGGTATACTTTTTATTGCTGATGCATAGCCATAAATTAAAAGACAATTATAACGGTATAAAAAATTATAAACGTAGTGCTATATTTTTCAGTATTGTTATGTTGTTAATTGCTTTTGTTTTTTATTTTGAAAACGGACATTTATCTTATTCAAGTCTTTCTTCATTTATTGCTATGAACTCAAACTCTATTGAGGTATTGTGCTTTATATTTGCTGTGTTTATATGTTTTATGTTTATAATAGGACTTGCTCCTTTTAATTTTTGGCGAACAGAAACCTTAGGACAGGTAACTCTACCTCTCTTGGCATATTTTTTACTTATTCCTGTTTCTGCATGTTTTGTTGCATTGCTAAATATATGCCTTAATGCTTTTTCCTCACAATTTACAACCATTTCAAATCTTTTTATTTGCTTTGGCGCCATTTCAACTTTAATTGGAGCATTCGGGACATGTACCGGCAAAAACATCTATAAATCGTTGTCTTATGGAAGTTTATTTCATTTTGGAATATTAATGTTTGCTTTAAGCACGCTTGATATTAAATCAATCAACAATTTTTTGCTTTATCTTGTAACCTATTTAATTGCAATGTATGGTTTAGTATCTTCTTTTTTCGGTCTGAAAAGTCGAGGAGAATATTTATTTACACTGCAAAACATTGTCGGTGCCGCAGACAAAAAGCCCTTTATTTCGGCAATGATTACTATTTGCATTTTTTCACTCATCGGATTTCCTCCTTTCTTTGGATTCACTGGACTTTATGCCGTAGGACATGAACTTGCTCAAAATAATCATTTATACATACTGGTATTTTTATTAATTATGTTGGTAATTATAACTTACGGATATATGCAAATTATCAAAAACCTCTATTTTGAAAAAAGTAAAAATATTTTTGATGCCACGGAAAATTCGGTATATACCATTATTTTGATAAATGCTTCAATCACCGCTATATTGAGCCTTAATCCGAATATTATAATTGAAAATATCAGATTAATAACGGAGAATATCCTTGGTTAAAATATCTGGTTGGGAATATTTTTGTTACGATGAGCTTAAAAGCACAAATGATGAGGCAAAACATTTTTGCCAGTATCCTCATCGACAAATTATTATACAAGCAAAAACACAAACAGCAGGAAGAGGACGGCGAGGAAGAAGCTGGATAAGCGAAAACGGCAATTTGTTTTTTTCACTTGTTTTGGAATTTGATATAAAAAATATAGGTTCTCTTGTTTTGATCAGCGCCTTAAGTATTGCACAAACGCTTGAAAAACTCACGCAAAACAAAAGCATAAAATTAAAATGGCCTAATGATGTTTTATTAAACGGTGCAAAATTAAGCGGCATTTTGCTTGAAAAAGGTGATGGTGAATACATAATTGTCGGTATTGGCGTGAATATTGTTTCCTCTCCTAAAAATAATATGCTTTATAAAGCAACCTCGCTTTCAGAGGAAAACATCCATATCTCTGCGGATGAATTCTTGAAAAGATTTTTAACTGAATTTAATCAGAATTTAGATGCACTTAAAAATAACAAGCTTTCACAACTGCGCCGAGACTGGTTAAACCGTACAATAGGACTGAATGAAAAAGTTATCATCAGGCAAGAAAACACAACAAAAGAAGGAATTTTTATCGGCATAGATGAAAACATGGCACTTTTGCTGCAGCAAAATGAAACATTAAGTAAAATAATGGTTGGTGATTTATTTTTAGAAAAGGATACCTCAGATGACGGAATTTAACAAAAAAGGCATTTATTTTGCACCTATCGGCGGTGCTGATGAAATCGGGATGAATATGTATATGTATGCAGTTGATGGTAAAATAATAGTCGTCGACTGCGGATATGGTTTTTTGCTTGATGATTATCCCGGAATGGAGTTGGCATATGCCTCACCGGAATTTTTGGCCCAATATAAAGACAATATTGTCGGTTTGTTTATTACACATGGACATGAAGATCATTTAGGTGCAATTGCCCAAATTTGGCCAAGTTTACAATGTCCGGTATATGCTATGGATTTCACACTCGGACTGATTAAAGCGCGTTTGCACGAATTTAGGATGGATGATATGATTGAGCTCCATTCTGTTAATAATAACCGTGTTGTATCCTTACCTGAATTTGAGGTTGAGTTTATATCCATAGCACACTCTGTGCCGCAAACTTGCGCACTGGCAATCCGCACAAAATACGGCAATATTTTACACGCAACCGATTGGCGCTTTGATGATGAAGAATTATCTATGCTTAAAACCGATTTTAGGTCATTAGAAAAATTTGCCGAGGAAGGTGTTTCCATGTTGGTGTGCGATTCAACAAATGCCTTAATTGAGCAGAATTCTCTTTCTGAATCCGATGTCAGGAATCATTTGTTAAAAATGCTGCCTGATATTGAAGGCGGAATTATTGCCACTTGCTTTGCCTCAAACTTAATGCGCATGGAAAGCTTGATATTGGCTGCTGAAATAGCAAACAGAACTCCTATTTTGATTGGAAGAACCTTAATTGAAAATATGCAAATTGCCAAAGATTGCGGATATTTTCAAAATCTGCCTAAAGTATATTCACTGGAAGAAGCAAAAGATATTTCTCCTGAAAATGCTCTTTATATATGCACGGGCAGTCAGGCAAACTATCGCAGCGCTCTTACTAATATTGCCAACGGAGAAAATAAATACATTAAAGTCGGCAAGAACTGGACGGTTATTTTTTCTTCAAAAATGATTCCCGGAAATGAAGATAAAATCGAGCGCATGCAAGAAAAATTTCTAGCTGCAGGCGCAAATATTATTACCGATGAAACCGAGTTGGTTCATACCTCAGGTCATGCCAACAAACAAGATCTTAAACGCATGTATGAACTCTTAAAACCAAACATAGTATTACCTGTACACGGTAGCAAAAAATTTATACGCGCACACAAAAAATTTGCCCTTGAGTGCGGAATAAAGGAAGTTTTCTCTGCCCATAACGGTGACGTTTGCCTTGTTGCCGATAATCACATAGAGTTTTTAGAAAACATCGGTTTTGATATTATCGGTTGGGACAGAAACCGACCGGTTTCACTCAATTCGCAATTGATTAAAAACCGCCGCAGAATTGCTTATAATTGCTCTTTATTTATCAGCGCCGTTATCAAAAATAAACAAGTGCTTGATTTGCAAATGAGTTCGGTTGATATTTTAGAAGAAGATGACTGGCAAAAACTTTCTGATGAAATTCTTAAAATAGTGAAAATTCACCTTTCCGAAAAATTGCAAACAGAAACCAACAGTGAAAAAATAAGAGATTTTATCCGCGGGCAAATTCGCAAGCGGGTTTTTGCCGCTACGGATATAAAACCGGTAACACTGGCGCACTTATGTTTTTTAGATGAAGATACACCGGTTAATGATTAAAAATCATATATTTTGAGCCTGATAATTAAAACAAAATCTTTACATTTATAAAAAGTGTTTTATATATTATCCGACTTTTAGAGACAAAAAAATGATAAAAGATTTAACTACTGGTAATCCCTTAAAAAACATTATTACTTTCGCTGTTCCTCTGTTTTTAGGCAATTTGGTAATGCAGATTTTTCAGCTCTCCGATATGATTATTGTCGGACGCTTGATTGGAGTTAATGCACTTGCTGCCGTCGGTGCAACCGCGCCTCTTTATTTGGTTGTGTTAATGATTGCATTTGGATTTACCGGCGGGTTAACTATCATTACTGCCCAACGGTTTGGTGCTCGTGATTTTGACGGGGTCAAAAAGTCTGTATTCCACTGTCATATAGCAGCTTTATGTATCAGTTCAATACTCACAATCAGCATGACTGTTTTTTTGGCACCGCTGTTGCGTATTTGCAACATTCCTGAAACAATTTTTTCCGAAGCTTACAAATTTATGTTTGTTTTAAGCCTGAGCTTTCCGTTTATAGTTTTTTATAACTTGTTATCCGGCTTAATACGCGCACTCGGGGACAGTAAAACGCCCCTTTATTTTCTGATTTTTTCGTGTGTGCTTAACATATTACTTAATTTCTTGTTTATTGCCGTTTTTAAAATGGGCATAATCGGTTCGGCAAGCGGAACCTTAATTTCAAACATTGTCGCCGTTTTTTCATGCTATGTTTTTATTTTTATGAAAATACGCCTTTTGTGGTATGATAAAAAACATTGGAAGTATAAGCAAACAATAATGAATGAACACTTAAGGCTTGCTTTTCCGATGGCACTGCAATTTTCAATTTTATCATTCAGTATTGCCATCATACAAAGTGTTTGCAACTCTTTCGGCGAAGAAATTATTGCTGCATTTGCCACCGCTACACGCATTGAACAATTTGCCACACAGCCTCTGCTGGCTCTTGGCTTATCAATGGCTACTTTCTCGGCTCAAAATTGGGGTGCAAACTTATTAAATCGCATCAGAAAAGGTGCACAGAAAACCCTGATAGTAACTGCAATAATTGCTCTGCTTGGCTTTATTGCCGTCAGATTTTTCGGGCAATATGCAATTTTGATATTTTTAGACCAGAAAAACGAATTTATTATTGAAACCGGTCGTCAATATCTTTTGATAAGTACTCCTTTTTACTTTTTCTTAGGTCTGATTTTTATTTTTCGAAACACAATTCAAGGCATAGGCAGACCGATTATTCCTCTGATTTCCTCTGTTTTAGAACTTATTGTTCGTAGCTTTGCGGCAATAGTCTTGGCAAAATCACTAGGGTATATCGGAATCTTTTATGCCGGACCAATTGCTTGGTTTGTTGCCGGACTTTATGTCGCATGTGCTTATGTTTATATTATCCGAACAGCTTCTAAGCAAAAACTACGTTGGAAACTTGGAGAAATCAACCAACATTTGAAAGAGAACGGACCTATAGATTAAAACTTCTTGATTTCATAGCTTTTCCGTGATATAGCAAAAAAAGTTAAATTTTTAGGACGTGAAAAATGAAAAAAGACGTTGCTGCCGGTTTAATAATGTGTGATGGCTTAATATTAATAGCTCAGCGCAAACATGGCAAAAGTTTGGAGTATAAATGGGAATTTCCGGGCGGAAAACTGGAAGAAGGCGAAACCTTAGAAGAATGCCTTGCTCGCGAAATGATGGAAGAAATGGGCTTAAAAGTTTTTGTTCGTGATGCTTTTGTTACCAGTTCTTATGATTATGACTTCGGCACTATTGTTTTGCACTCGTTTTGGGCAACCTGCAAAAGCAAAGATATTCCGCTTGTTTTGGAACATGAGCAATATAAATGGGTTAATCCGCGCGATTTGCCTAAATATGATTTTGCTCCTGCCGACAAACCTATAATTGAAGCAATTCTCGGCTTATTTCCGAATTTACCGGAGTATTGATTTTTCATGCAAATAAGTGCAAAATATCAAGCGATTTTAGAAATCTTGGAAAAAGTTTTTCAAGATCAATATCCTGCCGATAACATCATCAAGGAATATCTTCGCAACCGCAAATATATCGGTTCAAAAGACCGCAAGTTTATCACCCAAACCGCGTGGGATATTATCCGCCACCGCTCACGCTTGGAGTTTGATTGCGGATTCAATAAACCTGAGGCTGTATGCGATACACGCATGCTTTTGCTTGCTTATCTTAAAGATGAAGATTTAGATATTGTTGCCGATGGCTCCGAATATGGCTTAGCAGTGGTAACAGCGGCTGAAAAAACCACCTTAAAAAACTTAAATCCGGAAGTTTATCCCGATTATGTGGAAAAAGAATGCCCAAAATGGCTTTATGAAAAAATAAATAATCCGGCACTGGTTGAGAGCTTGAATGATAAAGCTCCGGCCGATATCAGAGCCAATTTTATCTCTCGAGAAGATGCAAAAAATAAGCTAAAAAAAGAGGGGCTGTTTTTCTCGTTTACGCCATATTCTCCTTATGGTTTGCGCTCAGCCGAAAGAGTAAATTTGCAAAACTGCATCGCTTACCAAAACGGTGAAATTGAAGTACAGGACGAAGCCTCGCAGTTAGGAGCGATTCTTTGCGATGTTCGAAAAGAGCATAAAATTATTGATTATTGTTGCGGAGGCGGCGGAAAAAGCCTGCTTTTGGGAATGATTTTGAAAAACGAGGGTGAGATTATTGCGCACGATAAAAACATCAAACGCATGGACGGCTTAAAAGCGCGTGCCGAGCGTTTAGGTATTAAAAATATTAAGCCGGTTGAAAAAATCAAACCGAGCGACAAATTTGACCGCTTTGTGGTTGATGCGCCGTGTTCGGGTAGCGGAACATGGAGGCGCTCGCCTGATGCCAAATATCGCTTAACTCCGAAACAGCTTAAAAGTATTGAACAAGCACAAGCGGAAATTTTAGAGATTGCTTATCAGCACTTAACTCCGCAAGGGCGCATAATTTATATGACCTGCTCCGTTTTAGCGGAAGAAAACGAAGAACAAATCTCCCGCTTTTTAGCAAATCACTCTGACATGACAACGCTGAATATGCAAAATCTGTGGGAACGAAAGCTTGAACTTCCCTACCCGTTTGTGGAAACACGCTTTTTGAAATGCTCGCCTTTAACTACGCATACTGATGGCTTTTTCGTCTGCGTTTTGCAAAGAAAATAAATCTGTTATTCTTTCAAAAAAATCCGTGATTACTTATTAAAATGCGAGTAAATAATTTTAGCAATTTCAAAATCATCTTCTGTATCAATATCTACTAAATTTGCATCTGTATCATAGAGATATGAATTTCGTCCTATGTTATAATAACATTGCTTTAGCATTTCTCTTTTCATACAGAAACAAGCCCATGTTACAAAATAATAGTTTGGTAATTCTTGAGATATTTTATGCCAATATCCGAAATTAAAATTAACCGGCATACCATGCTCATTTAAAATATGATGGCGTAATTTTTGCACAACGGTTAATGAATCATAATTATCGTATATTTCCCGCCATTTTTTCATTACCCCTGAAAAATCATCAAAAAGCGGTTGAGTGACTTGAACCCACATAATATCTGAAGTATCATCAATTTTGGTGACAATGTCTTTTATTACATCACTCCATGGCGCGCTGTTTGGTGTCAGGCTCAAATCTCTATGCAAAAAATTAAACCCATACTTTTCAATATGCGGACGAACAGCTAAATCTTCGCAAGAAACAAACACATCTTCCGGCTGAAAAACATTTAGCAATTGTTTAGCTTTCACATCAAACAGACTATCTTTACCATGAAAAGGGCGTAGATTCTTATTTTGCACTCTTGTTGAATTGGTTTTTAATGGTATTGCGACTTTTATTTTATTCATCTTTGTTCTCCTTTGTATAGAAGTTCAGGGAAAGCCTCCTCAATTTTTCTAATATCATCTTGTCTGGCAAAATTTTTATAAATTCCAATATTCATGGCTGATTTTTGCCAATCAAATAATTGATTTTTAGCTATCGGACTATTTTCTTGTAGTCCCACAAATTCCAACAGTTCTTTTCTGGTTTGAGGTTTCAAACATAAATCTTCAAAACGGATTGTCATAATATTTGGCGCTTGATACTTAAAAATTTGTAATCTTTCTTTTGTTTGGGCAATAAACTGTTCTACATTTTTAGGTATCCAATATTCCCATTCTTTGTGATTTTTCATATCTGTCCATTGGTCACGAGGATCTCTATATGTTCTTATAACTTTTATGTTTTCAGGAAAAAATTTTAGTTGCCAATCCAATTCTAAACAAGCAGCAAAAGCTTGTCGAAAAATTTTTATTTTTTTATCCTTATCGAACAACATTAAAACATTTTTCAAAAAATCTTTTGAAAATACTATAAAATCCTTTTCATAATCTATCATAAGATTTTTTATATCAACGGAATTTTCTCTAAGCTTTTCATTATTATACAATGACAAAAGATAAGAAACATTGTTAATATATTTTTCTACTAAAATCAAATATTCAGAACCGAGTATTCGATACTCCTTTCTATTAATATAAGCCCATTCGCATAAGTATTGAAATTGTTTTATCTTTTCTAGTGATAGGGTAGATTTTTTTAAGGCTAAATAGAGTTCTATTATGCCCCCGCTATTACATATATCCAATCCTCTAAAAAACCATAGTTCATTTCTAAATTTTCCGACATCAGTATAATTATGAAAAAAATCACAGGTTGCTGAATTTCCTGAGACGGCATTTCCCGAACAAAAAAGTATTACTTCATTTTCAAAAAGTTTTCTTTCCAAATTCATGTGTTTTTTGCGAAAATCTCTGCGTTTTTCTTTATTCCATATGAATCCAGTGCAAATACGACAAAGTAAATCATTCATTTCTAATATCCTTATTTATATTTTTGTATTGTTGGTTTGCATAAAAAAAATAAAATCTTTAATCACTTTTTTACTTCCTTTTAATTGAAAGAAACGGTAAGATTTTGAATAAAGAATATTTTGTTTTGTTCCTTTTGGTTGTCTGCTGAAACAGTGGAATACCAAACATATAGAAACATTTCTTATTTTCTTTGTTTTTATAACTGATAAACGGAATAAAATCCAGTAGCCATACTTTTGAAAAATGATCAGATTTTTTATATTTTAGCAGAGGCAAAACATCAAAAAATCTAATATAAAAAATTTTAATGCTTTTATCACCATAGAGGACAATATTATAAAAATCACGGCTTTCCGGTGTAATGAAAGAATTATGCTCTATATTAATATTTTTGAATACTTTCCTCATTTTCTGCCAAAACTCATCTTTTAATGGATACCCTGTTCTAGCATGCCAACCGTATATATTAAAAATCTCAAAATTATCTAAAATTTGCCTATACTGTTTGTGCTTATCAAATTCTTTATACTCATTAAACAAAGCTTCAGTATATTCATAAATTTTGAAAATATCAAACGGCTTACGATCCGTTTTGGATGTAGCCATAATACTGTCATTACGCATACGATAATATAATCTTGTATCTTCAACCATGACAATTTTATTGGCTAACATGGTGGTGATAAATGTAATTGGAACATCCTCAATATACAATCCTTTTGGAAATTTCAAATTATATTTAACGAATAATTCTGTTCTATACAATTTATTCCAACAAGCACAGGCATACATATTATATTGTTTATCTTCTGGCTCGGAGTTTATTTTTTTGCCTGATTTAAAATTCCAAGTACTTACCCATTCTCTGGTTTGCTTGTTCTGATTGTAATAATAAATAACATCTGATACAGCGATGTCAGCATTTTCTATAATGCAAGCATTATAAAGTTTTTCAATAAAATCTTCAGCAACCCAGTCGTCAGAGTCCAAAAATGCGACATACTCTGTCTTAACATATTTCAAACCGATATTGCGACTTTCCGCCAAGCCTTGGTTTGTCTTGTTGTGGACAATCTTAATACGTTTATCTTTTTTAGCCAATTTTTCAGCTTTATCAATTGAATCATCAGTTCCACAATCATCAACAACAATTATTTCTATTTCTTTCAATGTTTGATTAGTCAAACTATTCAAGCATTGTTCAATATAATTTGATACATTATAAACAGGAACAATAATGCTAACTAATGGTTTCATCTCTTACTTCCTCTTAACTGAAAAAATAGGAAAGATTTTGAATAAAGAATATTTTGTTTTGTTCCTTTTGGTTGTCTGCTGAAACAGCGGGATTCCAAACAAATAGAAACATTTTTTATTCTCTTTATTCTTATAACTGATAAGAGGGATACACTGAAATAATTTTGCTTTCCACCGATGTGCTGTTTTCTTTATTTTAAGCAACGGCAACCCAAACAAATAGTATCGGTCAACATACTTTCTTTCATAGGATATATCTGTTGTTGAAAACCACGGCAACGGTAGTGGTTGCCATTTAGTGTGTTCCTGATCCCAGGCGTGGAATAAATCAACAAAATGCTCTTTATCGATTTGCGTTGGAATATTACATAAGATATTCACCCAATCAATAAGAATTTCACACAAAAAATCATTAGTATATTTTCCGAAAACATCACAATACCTTTTAGCAAAATCAATAGCTCCTTGCGATAAATCAGGATATATTTCTATACGCTTTTCTTCATGAGCATTAGGTTCCTTAAAAATAACCTGACCGTTGTTCATGCTTTTTGCCGGTGGGGTCGGGGCTGTCATAAACAATTCCATAATATTCCAGTCCACAAACTCTTGCTTATGTGAAGATTGATAAGTTGCTGTTTTATATGCAGAAATATCTTTCTGTGTTCCTTCCCATGTAAACCAATAATAACCACGAATCATTTTATCCGGTAAAGCCATCATTAAAGACTTTTGCGCTGAAAGCATGGTGCTACATGTATCAACTATGGCAATCTTTTTGTTTTTCAGTCCGAACTGCTCAAAATATTTAGCATACATCTTCTTTTCTTTTTGTGCTAATTTCTCAAAAAGTTGGCGATTATCTTCAATAAATTTAATACCTTCGGCAGAAGTTTTAATTTCAGGTGTGTTTTGCCGCAAAAAATCGTCTTTATCGCGATAATAGTGCAACAAAGTTTTTAAGCCGTTCAAGCCCTGATCTTCACCCAATTCACAATTCAGCTTATAATTAAGATTCATGGCTAAATTTAAGCTTCTCGGGGCATAAAAATAATGCGTTTTGAAATCCGATGTTTTGATTAAATTAAACACTTTTTCCAGTGTATAGCCATCACGCGCCACAAACATAACTTCTGATATTTTATCCTTTTTAAGCTGTTTTTCGAGCCACTGCATATATCCCAAAATAACCGGTCCGGCATATTTGTAGCCAAAGTCCTGCCAATAATTATCTTCATGCTTTTCCAGCGTTAACATTCCGAGAAGAATTGAAGTGTCAAGACTGTCAGGGTTATTTTGATAAAAATCTTTGGCGCGCATATTTTCAGCAAATAATTTATCAATCGGTTTTTGATAAGAAAATGTCGATAAGCCGATTTTTTCAGCCATTTTCCCGTCAGAAAATTCATTATCGCCGATATGCAAAACTTCTTTTGCATTAATATTGGTTTCAGCCAACATTTGCTTATAGAGATTGCCTGTGTATTTGCATTTTCGGTATTCGCAGGAAACAAACACTTTTTTTATGCCTCTATAACCTTTTTCACTTAAGACCTCAAGCAGAAACTTTTCCGGCAGATACATATCAGAAATCACAATAATTTGCTTTTTTTGCTTTTTAGCATAATCAAAAACTTCTTTAATTTCCGGATTTGGCTGCAAAACCTGGCGCTCTAATTCCATTTCTTTAGATTTTAATTTTTTATATTTATCAGCAATTTCGGCATAAATTTCATCTATTGTAACATCTTCAAAATCGGAGTGAATTTTGCGCGCTCTTTTTTCTGCCATAACACGCTCTGTAGCAAAACCTTGTGCGTTTTCTTGTTTTTCTAAGTGCTTAAATAAATCTGTCGGCTTTGTATATGGTCTTAGTAATAATGTGTCAAATATATCAAACGAAATTGTGCTGTGCTTGTCTATTACATTTTTTAGCTGTTGACTTAAAAACATCCTTTTCTCCATTAAATCATAAAAAAAACCCGACTTTTAAAGGCGGGCGGATGTTCAGAAACCGTATACAGCTAACCGGCTCGGCGTTTTCGCGCTAAAGCCTTATTGCGCCGACATCCGCTCCAAACGGAAACGAATCATCGGCATATAATTTAAAGTCGCTATGCTTATGCGACTAGCTGTATAAAAGGGTTCTGACACCCTTAGAATGACACTCATCATCCTAAGGTAATTATTACAAAAAAATTATATAAAGTCAAAGGAAATTTATTTTAATACTCACTTTTATTAGGGCTGTTTAAAATTTCACTGATTTGCGGATTATTAATATCAGTTGCTTGCTCATCATTATCAAACCCGCCGAATGATATGGCAAAAATAAACAAACAACTGAACACTACCGCCATTATATATGAAAAAAAGTGCCCGAAAAGAGAATTAACTGTGGCGCGCCAATCAACAATACTACCGCCTTTTCTATATACTTTCTTAAAAACAAAAGCATAAATCATACAAACAATCAAACCAAACACATATAACAATGGCTTTTGGAAAGTCGCCCAAATTTGTTCATCGGAAAGAGCTAACATCATATAAAAGCCTACCACAACTCCGCATAAAACCGGTAAACGAAAAATTATGCCTGAGGTAAAAAGTGCCAATATACCCTTAATCATGATTATTTTTTACTCTTTTTTTTGGGTTTTTCTTCTACTGTTGTTTGCAAAAATTGAGAACCGATTTTCAAAAATTTTTCAGTTCGTTGGTTTTTCAGTTTTTCATAATTAATCCCCTGCAATTCATGCAAGTCTTTTTTGAGTGCCGCACGCAAATTTTCAAAAGCTTGAGACGGATTACGATGCGCACCACCCAACGGCTCAGGCACAATTTCATCAATAATGCCTAAGTGTTTCAAATCTTGCGCGGTTAAATGTAAAGCCTCTGTCGCTTCTTTCGTCTTTTCTGCCGAGCGCCACAAAATCGAAGCACAACCTTCCGGCGAAATAACCGAGTATATTGAGTGTTCCAGCATAATAACCTTATCGGCAACCGCCAAAGCAATAGCTCCGCCCGAACCGCCTTCACCGATTATGGTTGAAATTATCGGAGTTTTAATTTTTAAGCATTTTTCTATTGATGAAGCAATCGCCTCTGCCTGACCTCTTGCTTCAGCATCAACCCCAGGATATGCTCCTGCCGTATCAACAAATGCCAAAACCGGAAGCTTAAAGCGTTCTGCCAAATCCATCAGGCGCTGAGCTTTGCGATATCCTTCCGGTTTTGCCATACCGAAATTATATTTTATGCGGCTTTCCAAATCATTGCCTTTTTCCTGCCCGATAATAACAACAGGTATTCCTTCAAATTTACCTATTCCGCCAACCAAAGCCTTATCATCAGCAAAACGGCGATCTCCGCACAAAAGCGTAAAGTCCTCAATGAGCGCTTTTATATAATCCAAACAGTGCGGACGAGACTGATGTCTTGCAATTTGAGCCTTTTGCCATGGTGTTAAATTTTGATAAATTTCCTCCATTCGCACTTTGAGTTTTTTCTCTAAGCGCTTGATTTCCTTGCTGATATCTAAATCATTATCAGGTGAAATCTGTTTTAAGTGATTTATTTTTTCTTCAATCTCAACAACAGTTTTTTCAAAGTCCAATACAGCATTTTCGTTATCGCTCATTTCAACCTCTATTCATCAAAAAATTTTTAGCTACTCTAGCACAATAATTTTAAATGTTTAGCTTTTTTTTCAACATGTTCAGCAATATTAACAATTTAATAAAAAAATATTGCTATAATCGGCTATATTTGTTAGTTTTTTAATGATAATATTCCAAAAAAGGATAAAATAATGCTCAGTTTTGCTTTTTTTTGTGCAGTTTTCAGCTCAGCCAGCTGGTTGATATATTCACTTTTATACATTCGCTCACAAATGCTTGAGGGTGGGTTGTTTTCACAATCACCCGACATTATACTGACTTATTTGGCAATTGCTCTGTTGCCTGTTTTGTTGATATGGTTGGTTTTCGGATTTATAAATCAATTCATCGGCAACAGGTTTGCTGATGTAAAGCAAACGGAATTATTGCGCCAATTACAAAAAAATCAAGACTATACCGATTTGGTTGTGCGCGTTATGCTCGAAGCTGAACACGAAATTAAAGACGGTTTTGTTATCAATAAGTTTGATATGTTTATTGCCGATATGAATGAGGCATTAAGTGATATTATTAAGCGTTGCAATATTGCTTCAACCGCACAACTTGACCAACTTTGGCAAAAAGTTCAGCGCGGTGAAAGATGGGCGCTCGGAAAATCTATTATTGAAGCCACTAAAAATCAAAGCACTTTTAATGCCTGGATGGAAGAAAAAGTAAGCAAAGATAAAGTTTTTCGCGGAAGTCTTTTGGAATTTTGCTCACGCTATCAAAATCTTCTGCAACTGTTGGAAAAGCATGATCGCGACCGCATATTCTTACGTGTAATCGAAACAGGCGTTTTCGGAAAAGTTTATTCAATAATTGCGCCTATCAGTGAAGGACTGCACTTCTCTTCTGATAATCAATCGCAAAACGATACATCTCAAGTAAAAGACTATTCTTCGGTTTTGAAAATTGCTACAATGGAAGAACCGAAAGCACCTGAAAGTATTGTTAATGTGGATAAAGATTTAGAAGAAGAAAACTCAAATAATATAAACGCTTTCGCGCCGAAAGAATCTTTTTTCAGCCGCATTAATCCGTTCAAAAAATCAGAAGATTATTATGAACATGACACATCTGATGATCCGTTTTTTAAGGCACTTCACAATAGTTTCAGCGATAATCCGCCGGAAAACGATATTCAAGAAAATTTCTCCGCCTCGGACAATGATGTTTCTTTGCCTCAAGAACCTGATATCCCATTCGGAAATATTGCGGAAACAATCCAAAGTCTTCGCTCCACAAACGAAACATTTGAAAAAGATTTTCTTAAAAATGAACCTACTTTAGATAATCTTTCGACACAAAATGCTGGAAATAAAGAAACAGAAGATGATAAAGATGAACTTGTATATCCCTTTGGCGGGTGGAGCAATGAAGAAAATTATAAAGAGTAGCCTTTGTGCGATTTTTTGCATTTTCACAAGCATCGCTGATGCAAAAATTACTGATAATATAGCGCTTTACGGAGAGTCTAAATATGCTCCGAATTTCAAGCATTTTGAATATGTGAATCCTAATGCTCCTAAGGGTGGTAAAATAGTCTTGCCGGCGTATGGCACGTTTGATAATTTTAATCCTTATATTTTTAAAGGCGTAGCTGCTTCATTTGTTATGGGATTAAGCTTTGAAACGCTTGGCTTTTCTCCGACAGACGACCCTTTTACGGTTTATCCTTTGCTTGCAAAAAAATTTGAAATACCGAATGATAAAACTTATATCGGCTTTATCTTGAATGAAAACGCACGCTTTTCCAATGGTGAAAAAGTAACTGCCGATGATGTTATTTTCAGTTTTAAGGCCATTACTGAAAAAGGCTCTCCAATATATAAAATGTATTATTCAGACGTTGAAAGAGTTGAAAAAGTCAACGATTCGCATGTGCGTTTTTATTTTCGCGCAGGTACTCAAAACAAAGAGTTACCGATGATTTTAGCGCAATTTGCGATTTTTTCAGCCAAAGATTGGGAGAATAAAGAGTTTGATAAGCCTATTCCCAAAGTTCCACTCGGGAGCGGACCTTATGTCGTAAATGATTTCCAAATCAATAAATATGTGAATTTAGAAAAAAATCCTTCATATTGGGGCAAAAACCTGCCGGTTCGACAAGGTTTTTTCAATTTTGATACGATTCGCTATGATTATTATCAGGATACCACCGTTACTCTGCAAGCGCTGTTTGCCGGCAATATTGATGCCAGAGAAGAATATATCGCCAAAATTTGGATGACAGGTTATGATAATGATTTGGTAAAATCCGGTAAAATTAAAAAAGAATTGGTAGAGCACAATAATCCGGCAACTTTGCAAAATTTCGCTTTCAATCTGCGTAAAGAAAAATTTCAAGACCGCCGCGTAAGAAAGGCAATTGACTTATCTTTCAATTTTGAATGGGCAAACGAAAAACTTTTTTATAATCAATACAAGCGCTTATACAGCTATTTTACCAACACCGGCATGGAGGCAACCGGCATACCTGAAGGCAAAGAGCTGGAAATTTTGCAAAAATTTGATTTACCTGCCGAAATTTTTGAAAAACCATATCAGCCGACCATAAACGAAAATATTTATGATTCGCGTGAAAATTTAAAAAAAGCAGTTGCTCTGTTAAAAGATGCCGGCTATGATTTTGTTGATGGCAAGATGACTAATCTTGCTACCGGTGAGCCTTTAGAATTAGAAGTTTTAAGCAATTCGGCAAACGGTGCAAGTTTTACTAAAGTTATGCTTCCGTTTATAAATAATCTCCGCAAAATCGGCATAAAAGCAGTGTTCCGCAATCTGGAAGTAAATATTTTCAAAAACCGCTTGGATAATTTTGACTTTGATATGGCAATAATCTCATATCCCATAAGCAATTTGCCCGGCAATGAACTAAAAGAATATTTCGGCTCTGAAGCGGCTGATTTAAAAGGAAGTAACAACATTATCGGCATTAAAAATCAGATTGTTGATGAACTGATTAAAGGGGTTATCGGCGCTGAAGAAAAAAGTGATTATGTTGCTTATGTTAAAGCACTGGACCGCGTTTTAACCTATGAAAATTACATGATTTTTCAGTGGTACTCACCATTTTCACGTGTGGGATATGCCGATAAATTTTCCCAACCTCAAACAGATTTGAAAATCGGTTTTCAGCCGTATTTGTGGTGGATAAAGGAAGACTAATATGCGCACATATATTTTGAAAAGATTATTACTTATTCCTCTCACATTATGGGGAATTATTACGATTAATTTTGCAATTATTCAACTTGCCCCCGGAGGTCCGGTAGATTATATGTTGGCGCAATATCGCGGTATGAACACCGACAGCAAATCGCAATTAACATCGGCAAGCGAGGTAAACAGAAAAACCGCAGAATCAAAATATGTTGGAGCGCAAGGTGTGCCTGAAGACTTAGTCAAAGCATTGGAAAAACAATTCGGCTTTGATAAACCTTGGTATTATCGCTACGGAAAAATGCTTAAAAGTTATCTGCTCTTTGATTTCGGTAAAAGTTATTATCGCGATAAATCCATCACAGAATTGATAAAAGAGCGCTTACCTGTTTCAATTTCTCTTGGTGTATGGTCAACACTGATAATTTATTTAATCGCTATACCTTTAGGCATAAAAAAAGCTCAAAAAGACGGTTCAAACTTTGATACCATAACTTCGTTTTTAGTTATTGTCGGTTCGGCAATGCCGGTATTTTTACTAGCTGTATTCTTTATCGTATTTTTTGCCGGCGGTGTATATTGGCAGTGGTTTCCTATGCGTGGACTTATTTCGGATAATTGGGAAAATTTGGGAACTTTTGCAAAAATAAAAGATTATTTTTGGCACATTACATTACCTGTTTTGACTATGGTAATCGGCGGTTTTGCCTCCTTAACAATGCTGACTAAAAACTCATTTTTAGATGAAATCAATAAGCAATATGTTTTAACGGCTCGCGCAAAAGGAGCTTCGGAAAAGCGCATTTTATATTCTCATGTTTTCCGCAACGCCATGCTGATTATTATTGCCGGATTTCCTTCATTATTAATCAAAATGCTGTTCACCGGCTCGCTCTTGATTGAAGTAATTTTCTCGCTTAACGGATTGGGACTGCTGGGTTATGAGGCAATCACCACGCGCGATTATCCGGTTGTTTTCGGCACACTTTATATTTTCGGGCTTTTAGGTTTGGTATTAAAGCTCGTCAGTGATTTAACTTATTGCCTTGTAGATCCTAGAATCAATTTTGAAAAATTGTAGCGATGCAAATAAAAAAGCGGAAAAATATTTTCCGCTTTTTTTACACATTATCTCAACTGCTCTTTACTGACTTAACTTTTGCAATTGTTCTTCAATCTGGTTACGCATGGTCTCCAATTTTTCAATATTTTCACCTCTTTGCAGTGCTTTTGAAATTTGTTCATTAACTTTCTGTAAATCGTCCGATAAATAATCCAGCTTATTCGGCATTGTATCAATTATTTCCTGACGTTTTTTCTGCAATTCGTCAACCGGCTTGTTTTCTTTTAAGAGCCGTTCAATTTGCGCATCAATTTTTTTCAGTTTTTCTTTATTTGCAATATCAGTATCATCTAAACCGCGCAAAACATCTTGTCTCTCTTGCTCTAACTGATCAACAGGCCTTCCCATTCTTATGTTTTTTTTGATTTGTTCATCAATTTGCTGTATTTTTTCTTGTCTTGCTTTGATTTTTTCAGCATCTTCACGATTTTGTGCTACTTGCTGAACTTTTTCCTGAACAGCCGGATTCTGCGCCAATTTATCAGCAACAATATTCGCAGCAGAAGCAACGGAAATTATCGCAACCGCCAAAAGTAAACTAGCTGAGGTTAAAACATTTTTTTTCATATTATTACTCCTTTAAAAAATAAATTTCAGATGGTTTTATTTATATTCATAAAGCAAAAAATGTCAAGTCAAACTCCCCTGTTATGCTTTACGAAAAGTTCTCAATTATAAGTCTGTTACATCTTTCGCTTAATTTTATTAAAATATTTTGCTACTGTTCTCTTATGATGAATAATGTTCATCTAGAACCTAAGGGTTCGGGGCTGTCGTAGGCTCTTACAAAGAGGATACCTTTAAAGGTGTCCTGCGGACACTTTTTTTGTATCAAATTCATCCCCACTCCGGTGGGGAGCCTAAAGTGCATGTACAAGCTTATATATGCTAAAGACTTTAGGAGTCATTTCTCTTTGTATGATTTACGAACTCCCCGCCGCCTTAAAAAGGCGGTTTCGAGTTTTAAAATCTTAGTAAAGGAAATACCGCAAATAAATTTCAAGAGCAGCCTAAATATAAATAACGTAATATAAAAGGCGGAAAAATTATTCCCGCCTTTTAGTTGATTTATCTTTCTAATTTTTTATATTTGATTCGATGCGGATTGCAAGCATCTTCGCCAAGGCGCGCCTTCTTATCTTTTTCGTAATCTTCAAAATTGCCTTCAAACCACTCAACGTGTCCGTTGTCTTCATAGGCCAAAATATGCGTAGCCAAGCGGTCTAAAAACCAACGATCGTGTGATGTAACAAGCACACAGCCCGGATAATTTATTATGCCTTCTTCCAAAGAGCGCAGAGTATCTACATCCAAATCATTGGTCGGCTCATCAAGCAGAATTACATTTGCACCTTTTCTCAGCATTTTCGCCAAGTGTACGCGGTTGCGCTCACCGCCGGAAAGCTGTCCGACTTTTTTCTGTTGGTCGGCACCCTTAAAGTTGAACTGCCCGACATAAGCGCGCGAGGAAACCTCATTTTTACCGAGCCAAATCATGTCTAAACCATCGGATATTTCCTGCCATACGTTTTTATCGGCACTTAATTCATCACGCGATTGGTCAACATAGCCCAAATCGACGGTTTCACCGATTCTGATTTCACCCGAATCCGGTTTTTCCTGACCGGTTATCATCTTAAAGAGCGTAGTTTTTCCGGCACCGTTCGGTCCGATTATGCCGACAATTGCGCCTTTTGGAATTTTAAATGACAAATCATCAATCAAAACCTTATCCCCAAACGCTTTGCTGATATGATTTGCTTCAATTACCAAATCACCCAAACGCTCGGTCATCGGAATATTAATATGCGCGGTCGTAATCTTCTCTTTTGTTGCCTGAGATAAAAGCTCGTCATAAGCATTAATACGCGCCTTAGATTTCGCCTGACGTGCTTTCGGATTCTTTTTAATCCACTCAAGTTCCAGCGCCAAAGTGCGTTGACGCGAATTTTCCTCACGCGCCTCTTGGGCTAAGCGTTTTTCTTTTTGCTCAAGCCACGAGGTATAGTTGCCCTCATACGGAATGCCCTGTCCGCGATCAAGCTCCAAAATCCAGCCCGTTACATTATCCAAGAAATAACGGTCGTGCGTTACCATTACCACTGTGCCTTTATAATCACGCAAATGATGCTCAAGCCAAGCAACCGATTCGGCATCTAAGTGGTTGGTCGGTTCGTCTAAAAGAAGCATATCCGGCTTTTGCAAAAGCAAGCGGCAAAGCGCAACACGGCGTTTTTCACCGCCTGAAAGTTTGGTAACATCAGCATCAGCCGGCGGACAGCGCAAAGCGTCCATGGCAATTTGCACGGTGCGCTCCAAATCCCAACCATTGCAAGCATCAATTTTTTCCTGCAATTCTGCCTGTTCCTCGATTAATGCATTCATTTCATCATCAATCATCGGCTCGGCAAAGCGTGCGGAAACTTCTTCAAACTTCTTCAATAGTTCTTGGGTTTCGCCCATACCGTCCATAACATTTTCCATCACGGTTTTGTTTTTATCAAGCTGAGGCTCTTGTTCCAAATAACCTATTTTTACGCCCTCAGCCGGCCATGCTTCGCCGTTAAATTCCTTATCGACACCTGCCATAATTTTCAAAAGCGTTGACTTTCCGGCTCCGTTCACACCCAAAACACCGATTTTTGCCCCCGGTAAAAACGAAAGTGTTATATCCTTAAACAGCTCTCTTCCGCCCGGAAGCACTTTAGTTAAATGTTGCATAACAAAAATGTATTGATAAGCAGGCATAAAAATCTCCTATTTTTCATTCAAATTGGTTGGCAAAATCAGCATAATTTGCATCTTCTAATTTTATCATTTTTTGATTTTTACTGTTTTTCACAGCTTCGGTAACAGCATTTTTATATGCTTCATCTGCTTTATAAAATGCTTGCGGATCGCGCTTATAGAGTTTTGAAACGTCATATTCTTTGCGCGGAATAATCATTGTGCCGTCAGGTAATTTAACCTTTCCGTTACGATAAAGAACCGTTTCGAAAATTTTCTGCCGATTAAAAGCATAAACCACTTCATCGCAATTGCTGAATTTTTCGCTTTCTATATCCATAAATGCGTTAACTTTTCCCTCATTAAAAGCACGCAAGCCGTCCTGTTGCATCTTATCGCTTTTTGCACGGCTTACAACGATTGCTCTGGCAATCAGCTCAAATTTATGGTATTTTTTTGCACGACAAGCTAAGCCTTGACCGGCAATAGAGCCAAGCGCATTTGCTTCCTCTAAATATGTAGGCTTTTTAGCCGCTTGTGCGAATTCGCCGAAAAAAAATGCTCCGGCAACAGCAATTAATATAATCTTTTTAATCATCTCTGACAGGCTCCAAAAAAACAATTATTCCAGGATTGTAAAACAAATTGTTAAAATATGTCTTAATCTCCGCTAAATTGTTTCATTTTTGCTTTCATTCGCGAAATCGGATCTTGAATTGCATCGCGCCTTGCTCTATCAATCATCGCATTTCTTTTTCGAGCGCTTAAGCCTGAAAATTCTTCTTCATGTTGTTGTTCGGTTTCTTCTTTTGGGGTTTGGGAGAGGTGTTTATCGGCAAATTTTTGACGCCGTTCTCTTTCTCTTCTTTCAAAAATTTCCGCATCTTGTTTAGCTTTATCAGAGCGAAATTCTTCAGACATTTGTTCTGCCTGCCAAGCGCTAACCGTCTCCTGTAAGGTGGTTTCCTTACCTTCAGAACGCATTTTTTTATACGCATCAAGAATTATAGGTATTAAACGTCTTTGAGGAACATCGGTTATTTGAGAAAAAACAATATCAATATCATGCTTGGGTTCTATATCATTCAGATACACCGAGCCGGCGAGACTGACTATCTTTTTATTATTATCATTTCCTCTAAAAAGCTTTAATCTGCTGTAAAACATCATATTATGCGTAACTTCAAACCTTGGAGCAATATCAACAAAAATCTCATCTTCCACGCTTGATGTTGAAGGTTGCCAACAAATTACGCGATATTGTTTAATACTCATCATCTTTCTCCCGTTTTTTCCATGATACCAGAAATATCTTTAAAGTCCAGCAAAATTAAAATATTTGACAAACAAAAAAATAGGCGCTATAAATCCGGCAATGTTATTTATAAGGAATTTACGTTATGAAAAAAATATTTACCTCTCCTCTTTTTACTCCGGTGATCTTTACCATTCTTTGGTCTGCGCTCATTGCCGTTGTGTTGATATATTTTCCGGAGCAAAAATTTGCCATCACTGAAGATGGAAAAGTTTTGGATATTATCACTAATGTCGGATATATCTTAATGATTGCAACCATGTTATTGCTTGCCAATGATTATCGCGATAAAACAACAAGTTGGGGAATATTCTTATTTTTGGGAATCGCCGCATTTTTGCGCGAAGGCGGCATTCAGCACCATCTTTCAAAAACCGATACCACACCATTTAAAAGTCGCTTTTTCTTAAATCCGGATAATCCGATAGCGGAAAAAATTGTCTTCGGACTTATTATATTGGTGCTTTTCGGCGCACTTGCATACTTAGCAATTAAATACACCAAGCACTTAATCACTTCTTTTTTCAAACTTAATCCGATTACCTGGACAACTGCTGTTTTCTGCACCGTTTTGATTTGTGCAAAATTTGCCGATCGTTATCCTTCAAACTGGCGCAAAGCGCATGATGATACACTTTTACCGCGTGAACAGATTGAGATTTGGTCATTATTGGAAGAAAGCCTGGAGATGTTTTTGCCTTATCTTGTTATTATCATGATGCTGCAATATCATGTGCTTTTACAAAATAAAAAGGCAACTTTGAAAAAAATCGCAAGCGATAACTCGGCAAGTAAAACCGCTGAAAAAGTTGCAAAAAAGCCTGTAAAAAAAGTTTCGGCGAAAAAAACTGTAAAAAAAGCAATTAAGAAAAAATAAATTAAGAATTTAAAACTTAAAAAGGATACTCAGACTAACAACTGAGTATCCTTTTTTCTTAAACGGAATATAATCCGTCAATGCTAACTTCCGGTGCCACATCAATGTTCAGGCTATACACCGCAACCTTGTAGGCGTTGTATCCCGGAATTACGGATTCTTCCTCATCACAGACATAGAAGCCAATCTTTGACTTCTCATAACGCGGCGAAAGTTGCGAAACAACTTCGGCAAGCGTCAGATGCGGAGAAGCTTTTCCGCCCTTCTTGCCATAGACAATCTCTTCACCTAGGCGTTTCAGACCTGCCGGTGGACGGCTGATAATGTTGAGGGCTGTTGCAGGATCACCCACAATATCAATTGTATCCTGCAGTTCTACGATGTCCTGTTGCAGATCAATCTGCTTGAACAAGACAAAGCCTGTAGGCACAAGCTCACCATCATCCGGATAGCTCCAAACTATAGGGCGCTTTGACTGTTTCTTATCGATAATACCGATAAGCACAATCTTTTTGCCCTCTTTTAACAGCTCAGAGACTTCCATATCTTCTGAGTTCTTTACTTCGGCAAAAGTCTTAACGACGTCTTGCCAGTTTTCCTTCTTTTCTGAGGCAACCGCTTTCTTAAAACGATTGTACTCTTGAAATGACCTCACGTTCATAGGCTACTAATTTATAATTTAAGTTAATAATAAAGTGAACTGTCAATTTGTGTAGCACTTTTTTTATATTTTGTCAATAACTGATTTTATTTTTTTTACAAATTTTATTTATTTTTGTTCATAGGCTTATTAAAAAGACTTAGCGCGAAGCAATTTCCGGATCTTTAAAATATTGATCAATCGCGTTTGCGGCGGCATTTGCCAGCTTTTGACGATATGCCGGACGCTTTAAATTTGCCTCCTCAGTGCGGTTTGACAAATACCCCATTTCCAAAAGTGATGATGGAATATCCGGTGCTTTCAAAACAGCAAATCCGGCAAAACGATGCGTATTTTTTACGAGTTTGACCGCTTTTGCCATTTCCTTTACTAAATATGAAGCATATTTCGAAGATTTGTTGCGCGTGTCTGTTTGTGAAAGCGAAATTAAAATATCATTCACTTCTTTAGTATTTCCGCCCAAATCAACTCCGCCGATAATATCTGCCTTATTTTCACGTTCAGCCAAAGCGGCAGCTTCGGCATCTGATGCCGTATCAGAAAGCGTATATACCGATAAGCCTGTAGCCTGACGATTCTTCGCGCTATCGGCATGAATTGACATAAACAAATCTGCCTTATGTTTTTGCGCAATTTTGATACGTTGGCGAAGCGGAATAAAAATATCGGTACTACGCGTTAAATAAACCGTATATCCGCGCTTTTGCAAGATGGTTTGCAATTCTTTTCCCATTGCCAGAGTTATATTTTTTTCATAAGTACCGCTACCGCCGATAGCACCCGGATCTTTACCGCCATGTCCCGGATCAAGAACGACGATTCGCGCCCTCTCCGTTTTTATGGCAGACGAATCCGAACTGCCGAATGAAAACCAACTTTTACTCGGTTTTTCAATGCTTTCTTTCGGATCAAACTTACTGTCATTTGTAATAGCATTGCGCTGACCTGCTTTATTATTAAATTCTCTGTCAGTTGCAAATTTGGCATCTACCACAAAACGCCACGGTTTTCCGCTTTGCGGCGGCAAAATAAATGCCTTACTCACCGTTGCAGAACGCTTTAAATCCAGTACAACGCGCTTATTATTGCCATCAAGCTTGCCGACACGCGTTTTCTCAACTATCTGATTTTTTGGTGTCGGATACTCGCTTTTAACCACTGTATCATCTAAATCAATAACTAATCGCTTTGGAGAATCGAGAATAAACACCCTATAATTAACGGTTTTATCCAAATCAAAAACGATTCTTGCACCATCTGCCTGATTGCCGATTCTTAAATCCTTTACCGTTGTGGCGGCAAAAGCACTGCCTGCCGTAAAGCATAAGCAGCCCAAAATTACGGCGCTTACCGATAAAAAACGTCTAAAAAAATCGTGTAGCATTACAAAAAACTCTAAGTCAAAATTTATTTGGCAGAATTATATGCCCCACTTATTACTAATGTGTTAAAATAAAGAATTTTTTCCTTATTTATTGTTTTATCAAATATACATACCCGAAAGTATAAAAAAAATGTTGCGAAAATAATTTTTTTTCTTTATACATACCTGCGAGTATGAATTTTTTAATGGATTTTTTATGCGCAGAACTAAAGAAGATGCTGAAAAAACAAAGGAAAGTATTTTGATTTCCGCAATGAACCTTTTTTATGAAAAAGGTTATTCTAAAACAACGTTTGATGAAATTGCTAAACGCATTAATTTAACAAAAGGCGCGGTTTATTGGTATTTCAGAAATAAACCGGATATTGTGGCAGCTCTTATCAACCGTTATGTACGTGAGTTTTTGGAAAAACAAACACAAACTTTGCCGACAGATGAAAATCTTACTTTTGACGACTTAACCAATTTTGTTTTGAATAACAGTAAACTGATTCAAAAAGATGAACGAATCTATAAATTTGTGTTCTTTGTCAGTTGCCAAATGGAGTGGAGTGAAGCAATCTTAACTAAAATCAGTCCGCTGATTGAAGAAACAAAAAAATATTCACGCAATATTTACTATCATTGTTTAGAAGTTTTGCAACAAAAAGGTGAAATCAGAAAAGACGTTGATATAAAAATCATTAATGAAATTCTTATTACCATGTATGGCGGAGCGCTGGAAGCCTTTTTAACCAAACGCGCCGATGCCGATTTTAATACGGTAATAAAAAGCGGATTCAATTTAATTTATGACGGAATAAAAACAGAAAGGTAAAAAATAAATGAAAATAAGTTATCCTGATTTAAAAGTAATAAGCAAAAGAATTGCCATCGTTTTGTTATGCATGGCTGCCGGATGGTATTTAAAGGGAAGATTTTCGCCAAGCGGTTCAGGCTTTCCGATGGGCGGAGAGGTTTATGTTTTAGCCAGCACAACAGCCATAAATGATATTACGCAGGCTAACAACAAAATTTCATACGTTGAAGCCATTAATGATGTAAATCTGTTACCGAAAGTTACCGGTACTGTTGAAAAAGTTTTATTCAAAGAAGGAAGCATGGTACAAGAAGGTGATGTTTTGTTTGAAATTGAGCCGGATAAATATCAGGCAGCTTATGATTTAGCTAAAGCACAGCTTGACAGTGCAAATGCTAATTTAGTAAAAGCAGAACGAGATTATAACCGTCAGCTGAAATTAAGTGACCAAAAATTTGCCTCTAAAGCAACTTTTGATATGGCTCAAAGCGCATATCTTCAAGCAAAAGCCGCTGTAGAAGAGGCAAAATCCAGATTAGATGTGGCTACGCTCGATTTGGACTATACAAAAGTCAAAGCTCCGATAACCGGTAAAATCGGTAAAGCTCTCGTTACTGTCGGAAACTATGTAGTGGCTTCAAGCCAACCTTTGGCAAAAATCGTACAAGTTAACCCGATGAGAATTTCGTTTGCACTCACCGATAAAGAAGCTGTTGAAGTTGCCGAAGCAAAGTACAATCCTGAAAATCTAACCGCACGCATAACCCTTCCTACGTCTAAAACACTTGATGAAGAGGTTGTAAATATTTTTATCGATAATAAAGTAAATGCTGCGACAGCCACAGTTTCGGTTTTTGTTGATGTGGATAATTCCGAAGGACTTCTTATTCCGGGAAATTATGTGCAAACGGCAATTATTACCGGAAAAACACAACAAGCCGTCACCATTCCGCAAACAGCCATCAATTATGATCAGCAGGGAGCGTTTGTTTATGTGGCGAAGATTGATCCGGCAAAAAGTACAGATACTGAATTTCATGGGATTGCTGAGCAACGCCGCATCGAGCTTGGGAATGTGGTTAATGAAACCGAACAGGCCATATTGTCAGGGTTGAAAGATAATGAGCTTGTTGTTGTTCAAGGCAGTGTTAAATTGCAAAACAATTCACCGATCAAAGTTGGAATAATAAAGTAAAAGGGCAAAAAAATGTTTTCAAAGTTTTTTATTGACAGACCTCGTTTTGCGGTTGTGATTGCCATTGTGATGGCGCTTGCCGGTGTTGTTTCCGTTATCAGTATGCCGATCGGAATGTATCCGGAAATCGCTCCGCCGGAAATTATGGTGCAAACACAATATCCTGGAGCAAGCGCGGAAACCGTTGCCAATAACGTGGGTATTCCGATTGAAAAGGCGATTAACGGTATTGAAAATATGCTTTATATGTCGTCTTCATCTTATAACTCGGGCGCATATCAGCTTTCGGTAGTATTTGAAACCGGAACGGATCCGGATATTGATCAGGTTAAAGTGCAAAACCGTATTCAGCAAGTTGTGGCAACCTTACCGAAGGAAGTTCAGGATATAGGTGTTACAGTACGGCGCCGTTCATCAGATATTTTGGCATTTATGCAGGTTACTTCTCCGAACGGGACTTACGACAGCAATTTTTTGAATAACTACGTTGAAAACAATATTAAGGTATCATTAGGACGCGCTTATGGTGTCGGTGAGGTGATGGTTTTAGGTGCGGCAACTTCAATGCGTGTGTGGATTGATGCTGACAAGGCTACCGCTTTGAATATTCCTATATCGGCAATTAAAACAGCTATTCAGAGCCAAAACGTGCAACCTTCATTGGGTTCGGTCGGCTCTGCTCCGGGTGACGGCAAGCAGGTTTTGGTGTATTCGTTGGAGACACAAGGACGCTTAAATGATCCGAAAGATTTTGAAAACATTATTGTTCGCACGGCAGAAGAAGGTGGCTTGGTACGCTTAAAAGATATTGCCCGTGTTGAACTCGGATCGGAAAGCTATTTGTTTAATTCTACCGTTGACGGAAAACCGTCTGTGGCGATGATTATCAATAAATCATCCGGTGCAAACGCCGTTAATGCCATGAAGGCCGTAAAAGCCGAAATGAAAAAACTTGAGCGCTTTTATCCGGAAGATTTTGAAGTTAAGATTTTTGTTGATACAACCGATTTTATTTTGGCTTCCATTGAAGAAGTGTTCTTTACGCTCTTCTTAACCTTCATTTTAGTGGTTATTGTTTGCTATATCTTTTTGCAGGATTGGCGTGCGACTTTAGTGCCTTCAATTGCGATTCCGGTGTCTATTCTGGCCACATTTGCTGTGATGAAAGCTTTAGGTTTCAATTTAAATATTTTGACTTTATTCGGTTTAGTTCTTGCTATCGGTTTAGTGGTTGATGATGCGATTGTGGTGGTTGAACGCACGCTGTTTTTAATGCAAAGTGAAAACTTAAATTCAAAGCAGGCGGCAACTAAGGCGATGGAACAAGTTTCTTCAGCCGTTGTAGCCACAACTTTGGTATTGTTGGCGATTTTCGTACCGATTGCCTTTATGGGAGGTATAACCGGAAAAATTTATCAACAATTTGCGATTGCTATTTCGTTTGCCGTAACATTTTCTTCCGTAAACGCTTTAACACTTTCTCCGGCACTGGCTGCTTCATTTTTGCGACCGTTTGAGCCTAGTAAAAAAGGTTGGCTAGGAGCCTTTAACCGCATTGTAGGAGCAACTACAAACAAATATTTATTAGCGGTCGGTTATTTGGGGCGCAAAATTGCGGTGATTGTTTTTATTTTAGGAGTTCTTCTGTTAGCCAACGCCTTTTTCTTAAAATTTACGGCAACATCATTCTTACCGGATGAAGATCAAGGCGTGATAATGATTAACGTCCAGTTGCCGGAAGGAGCTTCCAATGTTCGCACCAGAGCAGTCAATCAAAAGATCTTGGAAGTAACAAAAGACCATCCGGCAGTTAAATCAGTTTTGAATTTGGATGGCTTCAGTATTATGGCGGGACAAGGAGAAAACGTAGGTTTCGGCGTGCTAGCCCTTGAAAACTGGAAATACAGAACCGATCCGAAGATGTATTCCACAACGGTAAAAAATGAGCTTTCGGCAATTACCGATACATTTTCAGAAGCTAAAATCACGATGTTTGAGCTTCCGGCAATTCCGGGTTTAGGCGCAACCAACGCAATGGATATGAAAATTCAGTCGGTAGAAAGCATAGATCCGCGCGAGTTGGAAAAAGTTGTTAATGCCTTCACAATGCAGGCATTCGGATTGCCGCAAATTATGCTTGCTTATTCGACATATAATGCTAAGACTCCGCATGCTTATATCGAAATCGACCGCGAAAAAGCTGAAAGTTTAGGTGTTGCGGTCGGCTCGATTTATTCTGCATTGCAAACATATGTCGGCTCAAGTTATATCAGCGACATAAACATCGGCACGCAAGTCAACAAGGTTAAAATTCAGGCAGACTGGAAATATCGCCGTGATTTGGACAGCTTAAACAAGATATACGTTTCAAGTTCAAAAGGTGCGATGGTGCCGTTAGGAAGCTTAATCAAAGTCAGCACTGTTTTGTTGCCGCGCGGTATTGAGCGCTATAACCAATATCCGAGTGCAACCGTAAATGCATTGGCTGCTCCCGGTTTCAGCTCTGGTGAAGCAATGCAAGCATTGGAGGATTTGGCTGTTAAAACTTTGCCGAAGGGTTATACATACGCGTGGTCAGGTTCAAGCTTGCAAGAAAAGAAAAATCAGGGGCAAATTTTCTATATTATCGCTTTTGCCATCTTGTTTGCTTATCTGTTTATGGTGGCGCAATACGAAAGTTGGATGATTCCGCTTTCGGTTATGCTTTCGGTTACGGCAGCAATGCTCGGCGCTCTGCTCGGATTGTTCTTTACAAAAATGTCCTTAAGTATTTATGCGCAATTAGGTTTGGTTTTGCTAGTCGGTTTAGCAGCGAAAAACGCAATTTTGATTGTGGAATTTGCTCGTGATGCCCATAGTCAAGGACACTCGATTATGCAATCAGCTCTATATGGCACGAGAGAAAGGTTCCGCGCCGTTTTGATGACCGCATTTACCTTTATTTTAGGTGTAGCACCGCTTGTTTGGGCAACGGGAGCATCGGCAGGAAGCCGTGTTGCCGTTGGTGTACCGGTATTTACCGGAATGATTGTCGGAACTGTTGCCGGATTGGTTTTAATTCCGTTAATGTATATCTTAATCCAAACAATTACCGACTATAAATTTAAGGATAAAAATGCAAAATCCGCGAATAATAAGCGCTAAGATATTACAAGCAATTTTGGAAAACAAAGTTTTCTTCTCCGATTTAAAGCAAGATGTCGAAGAAGAAAACCGCGCCTTTGTAAATATGCTTGTTTTAAGCACTCTGCGCAACTTAGTGCCCCTAAAAAAAACATTAACAAACTTTTTGCAAAAAAAGATTGCACATAAAAACCGTGTCGTTGAATATTTATTATTGCTTGCCATTGAAGAGCTTTTGGAAATGAATACGCCGGATTATGCGGTTTTGGATACAGCCGTAAAAAATATCCGTAAGCAGAGCGATATGTTTTTAGCCAATATGGCAAATGCGGTTTTACGCAATATTTGTCGCAATCTTCAACAAGTAAAAAGTGATTTTTTCAAAATGAATAAAATGCCACTATCATTCAAAGAACTTTTACAAGGTTATGATAAAGAACAAATTCAAAGAATCAGCCGAAGTATAGGGCAAATTGCAACCATTGATTTAAGTGTGAAAAATCACCCGCTGGAATGGGCAAAAAAATTAGATGCAAAGTTGTTGCCGAATGGCAGTTTGCGCCTGATAAATAGAGAAAAAATCAGTAGTTTAGAAGGATATGACCAAGGTTCTTGGTGGATACAAGATGTGGCGGCATCTCTTCCGGCGCTTCTTGCCGGTAACTTAAGCGGAAAAATTGTGGCTGATTTATGTGCCGCGCCGGGCGGAAAAACAGCCCAACTTGCACTGACTGCAAAAAAAGTTTATGCCTTTGATATTTCTGCCTTGCGACTTGAGCGCTTAAAAGAAAATATGCTTCGCCTTGATTTGGCAGATAAAATTGAAGTTATTAACACCGATTCCTCTCAATATTTTCAAGATAATTCAGAACTTAAATTTGATGCAATTTTGCTTGATGCACCGTGTTCGGCAACCGGAACTTTTCGCCGCCATCCTGAGGTTTTGCATATTAAAACAATTGATGATGTTAAAAGCCAAGTTCAAACGCAAAAAGAATTACTTAAAGCTGCGGCAAATGCGCTGAAACCTCAAGGGATTTTGGTTTATTCCGTATGCTCGATTACAAAAAAAGAAGGCGAAGAGCAAATACAAAACTTTTTAGCGGAAAATCAAAATTTCAAAATCATACCGATAACAAGGGCAGAAGTTTCTCCTTTCGGCATTTGGAGTGATAATTTTATCTTAAAAAACGGAACCGTTCGCACCCTGCCCTATTATGAGCAAAATATCGGTGGAATGGACGCATTTTTTGTTTGTAAGTTGCAAAAAATTAATTAACATATATTTCAAAGAAAACATTTCGGAGTTTTTTAAATGGAAATGGCTTTATTTTACTTTCTTATTCTTTTGCTTTTCAGCTTTGCGGCAATGTATTTCTCTTTTGCACCGCAGGTGAAAATTTTTGAAAAAAGCGGAAATTTCACCTTTTTTATGCAACCGATTTTATATATTTTCATTATCTACGCTTTCGGGACGATTAGCGCATATTATTTAGGTGAAAATAATGATTTTATTGCAAAACCTGATATACTGCGTGTTGTTCTGCCGCTTGTTTGCACAATTTTTATTTATGTCGCCGGACTGTTTTTCGGAGAAAAGGCAAAAGCATTTGTTTTGCTGCTTAGTATTATCGGTTGTGTTTTTTTACAGCCCTTAGAAGCAAAATTTGTGCCGTTCGGAATAAATGAATACCTCTTTAAAATTTTAGCTGTTATTTTCTTTTTTGTTTTTTGCTTTTATTACAAAATATTAAACATTTTACCTCACACCATCTTTGTTGTCAGCACCACAATGCTTATCGGTGTTTCTCTTTTGTCATTTGTCGGTGGAGCTCCTTTATATTTGGCATATGTTTGCGCGCTTTTAATCGGCAGTCTCTGCGGTTTTTTAGGAGTAAATTTGCACAGCTTAAAAATAGAACTTGATAACCTGTCCTGCTCAATTTTGGCATTTTTAATTTGCAATATTTTTATACTCAACATTTCTGAACTCAGTTTCAGTTCATGTATAATCTTTACTATGCTCTTTTGGGCAGAACTTGCCCTTAGTATATATAACAAGTTTTTTGTTAATGAAAAAGGTAATTTGCTTGAAAATTCTCACCTTCTAGCCGTTGCTCAAAAATTAACGCTCAACACTCTGGTCAGCAACTTATTTAAAATCGGCTTAGTGTGCATGTTTTTCGGCTGGTTTCAGCTTTTTTCGATTAATCAATATTCACTGCCGATTATCAGCTTTTTTATCGTTATCTGGCTTGATAATTCTATGGGGGCAAATTTATTGCGAACCCCGAAAAGCCTGAAACAGATCAATTCCGAATTTGTAGCTGACATAAAACAAAACCTTAAAGATACAAAAGAATCCTTTTCACAAATAAAAAACAAAAAGGATAATTAATTATGGCTTTCGGCGGACTTGCGGAATTCAAAAATTTTTTCTCAGGTATAAAGGATAAAAGCCCGTATACCAAGCTGTTTAAGGTTGCCGTAATTGACTTTTGGACTGCAAATGATTTAGGTATGTCAGAACACTTTGTTGAATTTTTGAAGCAAAATTCAATGTTTGATGTAGTCTTAATAAAAGATAATTTTTCAAAAAATTTTTTAAACTTTCAAGGACGGAATTTTTTTGATTTTTTGGGAAAAGGCAATAAAATACTGGCACAAACACACTCAGATATAGCTATTTGGGGATATGAAGATAATGGAAAGATTCGGCTCAATTTTCAAACACCGAATCAATATAATATTCCGAATGAACCGACTTTTTCATTGCTTGACAGTTTGTTTTTACCAATCAATTATCTTACCGATATCAGCAATATTCCGCATTCTGTTGCTCTGATTCTTGCCGGTATTATTGTAGCAGGAACAACTCCGGTTACAAACCTGCAAAAAAAATACAAAGCCCAAATTTTGGAAGATATAATAAAAAAGCTGGCAAAAGATACATCGCCGAAAGATATCAGCCGTGAATTTATGCCTTATATAATGAATATCATCGGCAAATTATACTTAATTAATAATCTTAACAAAATATCCTTAAATGATATAAAAATCATTTCTGAGTTGTTTGAAACAGCCTTAAAAAATAAACAATATATGCGCCTGCCGATTTATTACGGCATTATTTATGCCAACTTCGGACAGCTTTATGAGCAGGCCTATAGTCATGGTGAAAAGAATCCTCAATATTTAAGACTGGCTATTTCTTACTACCAATCGGCACAAAAAAACATGGGGCATAATTACCAGTATGATTTTGGTAATATATCATATCATCTGGGTTTGCTTTATTTTGAATTTTGGAAATATGGTGCTGATTTACAAGCCCTTCGTGATGCCGTTTCAAATTTGCGCGAAGCGGAGAAAATTTATATTACCTCACAATTTCCGCGCACATGGTGCCACATTCAAGGATTGCTTGGAAATTATTTAACAGCACTCGGAATGCGCACAAATTCCGTAGAAATAATGCAAATGGCGATTAATGCTTATAAAGAGCAACAAAAGCTTTATGTCTTGAATGAATATCCGCAACAGTGGGCGGAATTGCAAGAGAATATCGGTAACGTTTTTTATCTTTTGGGTAAGGCTCATAATGATGATAATTTTATGGTTGAAGCCTTAAACTACTTTAATTCGGCAATCTCTGTTTATAAGGAGCTGAAACTGAAAGATAAAATCTCTGAGGCAAAACGCAACACTGATAAAGTGCATAACTATATTTGAGAGACATACTATGAAAGATAGCGAACATCTAAGCCAAAAAATAAACCGCCTGTTGGGACATATTGCAATATCGCTCCAAAAGCCGCTCATCAAAATTTATGCAAAATTGCGATATAAAGGCAAATCAGAACAAAAAATGCAGTATCGTAAGATTTTGACAGCAAAGCAAAAAAAATACTTATCACGCTATTTGTATGCACTCTCCGACCAACCGAACAAAAAGGCGGCAAAAGAAAATAAAACTATCTGGTTTTGTTGGTTGCAGGGAGAAAAAAACGCTCCGCCCGTTATTGCAAAATGCTTGGAAAGCATCAGAAAATATTGTCCTGATTATAAGGTAGTGGTTTTAACATGGGAAAATATAACCCGATATGCCGATATTCCGGAATATATTTATGAAAAAAATAAAAAAGGAACTATTACAAATACTCAGTTTTCAGACCTTTTAAGGTTGGCTCTTTTAACTAAAAATGGCGGGATTTGGATTGATTCGACCGTGTTTTTAACTGAGCCTTTACCCACGCAAATTACTCAGGCTGAATTTTTTGCTTTTCATGCAGATTCATACGTTCACAACAACAGCTGGCTGATAAAAGCCGGTACCGGAAATATTTTGCTTGAAAAATTAAAGCGCTTGATGTTTGAATATTGGAAAGATGAAAACAAAATGCTTGATTACTTTTTGTTTCATATCTTCTTTGATTTGCTGGTTGAAAATGATGAAGAATGTGCCGAAATTTGGCGCAAAACCCCGCTCATTTATGATGATTGCTATGATTTGGAAGCACATTATTTCCAAAAATTTAATGAACAAACTTGGCAACGTTTAAAGCAAAAAACGTCAATTCATAAGTTGAGCTGGAAATATAAAAAAGAACCGAAAGCAGACACTTTTTTAGCGCGCCTTTTAAGCGGAAAATTAAACTGAAAGGAGTAATAATGCGTATAGTAAATGTGATGATAAGCAAAAAACTCGGCGGAATCGAACAAGCATTTTTGGATTATACGCAAGCTTTGCTTTTAAAAAATCACGAGGTTATGCTGATTGCCGATAAAAAAAATCGCCTGACCGAACAAATGCAAAAAATGCCGAAATGTGAAAAACTACTGATAAAATTTACGCATTACAACTGGCTTTTGGTGCCGTATCTTTATTATAAGCTCAAAAAATTTGCGCCTGAGGTGATTATTGTTCACAATAAAAAAGCCGTACCGATTTTCAAGGCGGTTGCGCGTATGTCTGGCGCAAAAATCATCGGCGTTTCGCACAATCCGAAATTCAAAAAAATCGGGGCGTGCGATGCAATTTTTACAATTACGAAATATCAGAAAAATATTTTTTCGCTTAAGTTTCCGAAAGAAAAAATTTTCGTAATTCCGAATATGATAACGCAAAAAATTAACTATTTACCGCGCAAAAGTTTTGCCAATCCGCCAAAAATTTGCACTATGGGGCGCTTTGACCCAATGAAAGGATTTTGCGATTTTATTAAATCTCTGGCAATTTTAAAGCGCGAAAAAGTGCCGTTTAAGGCAATAATCGGCGGTGAAAAACAAAAAGGCTATGAGCAGGAATTCGAAAAAATGCAAAATCTCATAAGCGAAAATAATTTGCAAAAAGATGTGGAGTTTTGCGGTTGGGTGAAAGATAAAGAAGCGTTTTTCAACAATGCCGATGTATTTGTTTTGCCCTCTGTTTTTGAGCCGTTCGGAATTGTTGTTTTGGAAGCAATGCAATATTCTGTTCCGATTGTAACATCTTTGGCGGAAGGTCCGGCGGAGATTTTTGCCGAACATCAAGATTGCGCCAAGACTTTCAATACAGGTGATTATAAAGCGCTGGCAAACTGTTTGCGCGAGGTGATCTCTGATTTTGATAAAGCACGAAAAATGGCGAAATACAGCTACGAATTGTGCTATCAGGAATATTACATAGAAAAAGTTGCCGATAAACTTGATACGGCAATAAAAAAGGTAATAAAGGACTAAAAATGACTGAGAATCCTCTTATATCCGTGATTATTCCGATTTATAATGCCGAAAAATATTTGACGATGAGCCTAAAGGCACTGCAAAATCAAACTTATAAAAATTTTGAGGCGCTGATGATAAATGACGGTTCAAGCGATAATTCTGAAAAAATTGCCGCCGAGTTTACCGCAAATGATTCACGCTTTAAGCTCTTTAATCAACAAAATCAGGGCGGATCGGTTGCTCGCAATAAGGGCTTGGACCTGGCTCAGGGCGAATATATCGCTTTTTTAGACAATGACGATATTTATGCGCCGGTTTATTTGGAAATATTGTTGAAAAATCTGCAAGAAACCCAAGCTGATGTGAGTTGCTGCTCGTATATCAAATTTTATGGTGACGGTAACTATGTTTTCGATAAAATGGCCGATTCGCAGGTTTTTGTTTCCACCGAGCCGTTTGTTGATAAGTTTGCCCGCAAAAAGAAAATCGAAATGCTGATGTGGTGCAAACTTTATAAGAAAAGCTTGTTTGAAAATATAAAATTCAGCGATGAGTTGCCGGCAATCAATGATATGCTCTTAAATATTGAAATTTTGCTCAAATCTCGTAAGCTGGTTTTTTGCCGGCAACCGCTGATTGCGTATCGCATTTTGGAAAGTTCGCAAACCAATAAACGCCTGAGTGATAGAAGAATTGCCGAATATGCCGCATTGCCGCGACTGATTTCGGCGCTTTCAAAACAATATCCGGCACAGAAAAAATTATTACATAAAATTGCCGCCCGCTATGCCTTCGGACAATGCGTGGAAGAAATTTTGCAAAAATATGATGCAAAAAATGATGCTGATATATATATAAAGATGCGTGATGTGGCAAAAAATCTGCAAAAAGACGGTTTTTTTAGTATTTTTTCTCTCGGATTAAAGCGTTGGTTAAAATTTTTAAGATTCTATTATTTTTAATATCTTAGATTTCAATCTTATTTGCGAATCGGGGATTTTTTAAAAAAATAAGTAATATCAGTATGTTATGTAAAATAACATAGAATCATTAAATTCTTATAAACAAGAAAAAAATTATTCAAAACAGGAAAAAAATGTCAAAAATGTGACTTTTTTTGCTTTTTTTCAAAAAAAAATTAAAAAAAACTTAACAAATTATTAAAATTCTGTTATCAAACAGGTAGTAGTTTGATACACAAATACTTTAAAACAATAAATTCAATATTAATGGAGAATTTAAATGAGAAACTTAGTTTATTTATTGGCAGTGGTAATGGTAGCTGGCTTATCTGCATGCGCAACAGATGATTCTCGCGACTATCGTTATGCTAATGAAGATGAAGGTTGCAGCGATGCTTTGATTAAACCGGCTCCGGCTCCGGCACCTGCTCCTTGCACAACATGTCAGCAACCGGTTGCTTCTTGCAGTGGTTGCCCGGCAAGAGAATATACTGTTAGAACTCCGGTTCAAGTTGTTTACAAGAACACAACTTATCGCACAGTTTATGAGCCGCGTACATTTGAAACATCTTCTTATGAAACTCGCCCATACAATCGTGCAGAAGCTTGCGATGGTGGTAACTGCTTCGGTGGTGCTCCGGTTATGTCTCAACCGATTATGTCACAACCTGTAGTAGCTCGTCCTGCAGCTCAGTACTAATATTGTAATTAGTTATATTAAAACGCCTCTTCTCTTTAAGAGGCGTTTTTTTATTTATTACTAATTTCTTGCATATAGGCTTTTTTAGCTTCTGCAAACGGCTCAAGAACTCTTAATAAAACGCCCTTAAGTTCAGAAATACAAACACCATAATTGGTTATTTTTACTTTTGCCTTTTCGCATTTATAAAGCCTTGCCAACATTTCTTTGCGATTTATTGTGCATCCGCCGCATTGAATAACAAGCTTATATTGCTCAAGATTTTTAGAAAAATCACACCCGCTCACAAAATCAATTTGCAAATTTTTTTGTGTTTTTTTGCGCAAAAGCATCGGAATTTTAACTTTCCCGATATCATCCGCCACTGCGTGATGAGTGCACGATTCGGCTATCAAAACTTTATCACCATCTTGCAGTTTCGAAATAGCGGCAGCATTTTTTGCCATTATTGTCAAGTCAGCCTTAAACCTAGCCATTAATATTGAAAAGGTTGTACACTTAATTTCAGGCGGAGTATTTTTCACCATAAAATCAACCACTTGCGAATCACAAACAACCAATGATGGCGGATTTTTAAGATTCTCCAATACTTCAACATAATTATTCTCACTGCAAACCAAAATATTTTGATTATGGTCAAGACAATCACGAATAGCTTGAACCTGCGGCAGAATAAGCCGCCCCTTCGGAGCCTCATAGTCAATCGGAACAATCATAATAACGGTTGATTTTTCTTTGGCCAAATCGCCCAACAGCGGTTGCTCATTAAAAAACTCCGGCGGACATAATTTTAGCAAACGTTCGGTCAATTCTTTCAAAACACTTTCTCGATTTGCTAAATCCAACGAATTTATAATTAACCCGTCTGTTGCACTAATTAAATTTTTATCCGCCTTATTATATATTTTAAGTATCGGGGTATTATCTTCTTCGCATGTTTTTATGATATTCTGCTCGATTTCACCGATTTTATCGCCATCACAAATAAGAAAAATAATATCTGCTCTTTGCATTGCAGCCAAAGTTTTTTCTTCACGCTGTTGTTGCAAGTTTGTTTTATCACCGAAACCGGCAGTATCAAGCCACAAAACCGGCCCCAACGGAGGCAATTCCATTGCTTTTTCAACCACATCGGTGGTTGTTCCGGCCACATCGGAAGTTATGGCTACGCTTTGACCGCAAATCAAATTTATGAAGCTTGACTTTCCCGAGTTTACACGCCCGAGAACGGCAATTTGCAAGCGCAATGACTTAGGTGTGTTTTGCATTATTATTCCTTATTAAATGTTTTCCAATTATGTGCCAACATTGCTAAAATTCCCGTTTCTGAAAGTCCTAAAATTGCCGCCATGGCCGAAGCCAAAACCGGCAAATTTTCCGAGCTGTTTTTCACATAACCCTTGCGCTGTTGATATGGCGCATCAGTTTCAAGTAATATTTTATCAAGATCAAGTTGTTTTAATGTTTCCGGAGCATTCTTTTTTTTAAAAAAGGCAAAACCTATTCCAAGATAAAATTCATTCTTTTGAATCTTTTTTCCCCATTCCACCGAACCCGTAAAAGAATGAAAAATCGTGCGTTTCGGCAATATAGAAAGAAGTCCGGCAAACAAATCATCAGCCTTAACATTATGAAGAATCAGTGGTCTTTCATATTTGTTTGCAAGCTCAATTTGCGCCGTCAATAAATCATATTGTTTTTTTTCATCAATATCTTTTGCACGATCAAGTCCACACTCTCCAACCCACAAATCAGGATATTTTTTCAAATATTTTTCCATATCCGTCAACCGATTTTTATCATAACTTTGTGCATACCACGGATGAATCCCGATTGCAGGAATTGTACATTTAAAAAGCCTTGCCGTTTTTATCACCTTATCCCAATCATCAGGATTTGATGACGGCACTACAAATTCACATACATTATTAACTGATGCTTCGGCCACAAGCTTTTTTGCCTCGGATATTTTATAGTCCTGAAGATGAACGTGCGTGTCGGTATAATGCATTTTATCCCTCTCTTACGAAAGGGATATTAGCAAAAATAAGAATTTTTACAAGCTAAATTTATTTTTAAATGCGTATTTTTTTCTTTACAAAAGATATTTTTCCTGCTACCTTTAAGTTATGAATGGCTAAACCCCATTCCAGGGCATCATAACCCTTTAACTAAACAGTCGTTAAGCATAGCGACTTTAATATTGTATGCCGATATTTCGTTATTTATAAGCGGATGTCGGCGCAATAAGGCTCCTAAAAAATGCGCGAAAACGCCGAGCCGTTTGTTTAGTTACGGTTATGAACATCCGCCCGCCTTTTATAAGACGGGTTTTTTGTTATTTTAACCTATAAAAAGGATGTTTGATATGAAACATATTTTGGAAAAGAAAATTAATTTATTATTATCGAATGAACTGAAATTCCTGAGCGATAATATTGATTTTTTTGCGAGTGCAAAAAATAAGATTGATCAATCTTTTTTAGTGCCTTCTGTATCAGTTTTCGCCCTCTTTTTATTATTAGTAAATCCAAGCGATTCGCTTGCAGAAGAATTGCCTTTGACAGGTACATGCGGAAACGGCTGTTTGTATGAAATTACTACCGATTCTGTAACCGGAAAACAAAACCTTCGCGTTTATAATGACCCGAATTATACCGGAACAATAAAGAATATTGCCGACAATGCTTTTGCCAGTAGCGGAACTGATCCGAATAAAAATTACCAAGAAAATTACACTAACACAAATTTTGATAAAATAACCATTGACGGAGATTTTGATACTATCGGCACCAGAGCCTTTTGGCATAATGGTGCCGAAGAAGTTGTCTTTAATGGTACAATTAATCTTATAGGAACTGCCGCCTTTGAATACAATAATCTGACAAACATAAATTTGCCGGAAGGATTAAAAAAAATAAAAAATGAAGCCTTCTATGGTAATTCGCTCACATCCCTGATTATACCAGATTCGGTAACAGACATAGCAGGCTACTCTTTTCGTCAAAGTAATGATGACCTAGAGGAAATCTATATATCTGATACTCTTGAACACTTGGGAAGCACGGTGCCGTTCGGGAGTAATTCTGATTTAGTATTTATCTGTAAAGGAGATATTGAAAAATGCAAAAATTTGGTAAAAAATTATAAATTACAAGGGTCTGCCAACCCAACAGATTTTTCTGATCATGTTTTTGCTGCTGACAAATTTCAATGCACGGGTGAGAAATATTTTTGGAACGGAATTTCTTGCGTTCGTGAACCTGATAAAACGAAACGCACTTGTTGCAACAGTTGCAAAAACATCGGCAACAATACCTGTTCCCGCGTTCGTTACACTCCTGCGGAGGCCGCCGAAGTGGTAGGTGAGACCAATACAATTTTCTTATTTTACAAATAATCCTTAAACAACAAAAAAACACTTGCAAATTTGTTTTTTTGTGATATACAAAACAAGCATTTGCAATGGTGCAAATGATTAATGTTAATATTTGTGGGGGATTTGCCATAATCTTACCACAAAACCTTAAAAGAAAAGAGGTATAAAATGGCTAAATCTAAAAAGAAAATTTTAGGTCTTATCAAGCTGCAAATACCTGCCGGAAAGGCTAACCCTTCTCCGCCGGTTGGTCCTGCTTTAGGTCAAAAAGGCTTGAATATTATGGAATTCTGCAAAGCGTTTAATGCTCAAACTCAAAAAATTGAACCGGGTGTTCCGGTTCCGGTAATCATTACCGCATATGAGGATAAGAGCTTTACGTTTATTACTAAACTTCCGCCGGTGTCTTATTTGATTAAAAAGGCCGCAGGTGTTCAGTCCGCTTCAAAAGAGCCGGGCAAGTCCACTGCCGGTCAAATCACAATGGCTCAGGTAAAAGAAATCGCCACCACCAAATTGCCGGATTTGAACTGCTCAACAGTTGAATCTGCCATGAATATGGTTAAAGGTCAGGCAATTTCTATGGGTATTAAAGTTACGGAGTAAGACGATGGGTAAAAGATTAGTAAACGCATATAAGAATCTTGATAAAAATCAAGCTTACAGCCTTAAAGATGCAATCAAAATCGTTAAGGAAAACGCAACTGCAAAATTTGATGAGACTATTGATTTAGCAATAAATCTTGGTGTTGATCCGAAACACGCCGATCAAATGATCAGAGGTGTTTGCCAACTTCCTCACGGAAACGGCAAAAAAATTCGCGTAGCCGTATTTGCTCAAGGCGAAAAAGCTGACGAAGCAAAAGCTGCCGGTGCTGATATTGTCGGCGCCGAGAATTTGGTTGATTCGATTATGTCTGGCAAAATTGAGTTCGACAGATGTATCGCAACCCCTGATATGATGGGAATGGCCGGTCGTGTTGCCCGCGTTTTGGGACCTAAAGGCTTGATGCCGAACCCGAAGCTTGGCACGGTTACTGCTGATGTTACTACAGCTGTTAAAAATGCTAAAGCCGGTGAAGTTCAATATCGTGTTGAGAAAAACGGTATCGTTCATGCCGGTGTTGCCAAGGCTTCGTTCTCTGAAGACCAGATTTATGACAATGCTAAATTGTTTATTGATACAATTTTGAAGGCAAAACCTGCTGCCCTCAAAGGTACTTATTTGAAGAAAATTTCGATGAGTTCCACCATGGGTGTCGGCGTTAAGGTTGATGCTTCAAATTTATAATAAAATCAGTTTACATCCAAGAAGAGCCCTTGTTTTGCAGGGGCTCTTTTTTATAAAAAAAACACCCGCCGGAACTTGTCCGGTGGGTGCTTTTCTTAAATAAGATTGAGTTTTTTCGCACTATTCTCAATAAACTCAAGGTAGCCCTTCATAACCTTTGTTCCGTTTTTCCAGAACTCCGGATCATTAACGTCAATCTCAAAGGCTTCGAGCAAATCGGGGTAGAATTCTACACCGGTGTTGCTAAGAAAGCGCAAGAATCTCTGCGGAAAATCGAAGATTGCTTTGTGCTCAAGATTGTCTTCGCCGTAAACCTCCACGAGGTTGTTGACGATGAAGCCGGCAAATGCATAGCAATAAACATAGAATGGCGTATTAAACAAGTGTGAAATACGCATCCACATATATCGCTCATCGCCCTCAATCTTCTTTCCGGTGTAGCGCTCATACTCCTCAGACCAGATTGTGGCTAAGCGCTCTGTTGAGAGCTCGCCGTCCTGTCGTTCGGCATGTGCACGCTTCTCGAAGTTATAGATGGCAATTTGGCGCTGGATTGTACCAACCATTCGATCCATGCGGTCTACAACTAACCAAAGCATTCTCTTTTTGTTGCCTTCTTCCTGAGCATCAATAAACTGCTTATTGAAGAGCAAAAATTCGGCAAACTCAGAAGCAACCTCTGCAAGCGAAATAGGTGTTCGGTCATTCAGAATGCCCTGCTGAGCGGCCAGCGCATGGTTTACGCCATGTCCTAACTCGTGAGCAAACGTACTTAAGTCTTCACTATTTCCCGTAAAATTCAGGAAAATGTACGGGATAGGACCAGACATACAGTACGCTCCGCCCTTCTTGCCAAACTTTGGAGCAACATCAATGATATTAAGATCAATGATGCTTTTCGCAGCCTCAGCATAGCTTGAAGAAAAGCTCTCATAAGCGTCGAGCACAATTTGCTTACACTCTTCCCAAGTGTATTTCTTTGCCGGAACCTTAATCGGGTTATTGACCGAATTACATTTGTCTGATGCATGAAGCTTATCCATCAACGCATAAAACTTACGCGAAATCGGATAAAAGCTGTCGCACACGGCAGAAACAAGCTCCAACAAGTGCTCGCGGGGCACAACATTACCGATACTGCTTGCCTGCTCGGCATTGTAATAGCCGCTAAGCTTGGCATCAACATCCTCATTCTTCAAAATTGAATTGAAGATTGAGGTAATCATCGGTGCGTTTTGCTTGTATACACGCCAGCGCTCCTTTTCAATAGCCATGTAGACTTTCGGGTCTGTTGTAGAATCCCGAAGAGCCTTGATTTGTTCATCGTTATACTCACGGCCTTTATATGTAAAGACCATGGAAGAACAAATCTTGTTGTAGAGCTCACTCCAGTCATCGTCAGTGACAGACTTTTTTTCCTGAATAATGTCCATAGCATCATACAGATATGCAGCATCAACCGGCAGTTCACTGGAAAACGCTCTGGTCATCCACGGAATAAAACGACGCAGCTTTGGCGAGTTCACGAGTTCGATTCTCTTATTCCAAGAAAAGCTTGCCAGCTCGTATGGAATAAAATGAATCTTATCAAGCTCTTCTTCAAGTTCGGATTCTATCCGGCTTTTGAAGGATGTTGCTTTCTCGTTTGTTTTTTGCGTATCGGCATAAAGATTCGCAAAACGATGGAGCTTTGTTAAATATGTTACCATTGCTTCATACAACGAGATAAACATTTCAAACTCAAAAGGCTTCAGCTCCTCGAGTTTGTCTTCAAATCGTGCGAGCGCACGAATCGTCTGTTTGCAAGACTCGATATCTTCTTCGATCTGAGGATCGTCAAGATCCTTATAAAATGCGACCGAAAGATTCCATGAAGGCAGCTCCTCCTTGAGGTCGGCCTTCTTTTTTTCAATCTTCTTCATAATAGAAAAAAAAATTAAAGTTAGACATAATTTTATAATCTCATGCCCCTATTGTATCCTATACTCTTATTTTGTCAAGCATTTTTTTTGCGTGATTCCTTTTTTTACATAATATGCAGCAACCAACCCTAATACGCGCAAAACGACTAGCATACACATAACAAAGTATATGCCGCATATATCAGAAATAAAACCTAAAACAAACATCAATCCCGCCATATAAATTCCTTTAATGAATTGGATGACCGATTGTGTTGCCGCACGATATTGAGGCAAAAATTCGTGCTGTAAAATATCTTCTTTTGCCGTTAAAGCCGTAGCATAAAAAAAGTTTATGATTGAATGAATAAACGGAGTACCGGCATTATTGAAAATAAGTGCAATTATCCTAACTGAAACATTACTTGTGATAGATGAAAAATATACTTCCGTATTATGAAATTTTTTTAAATAAGAAACAATCGCAAAACCCAACATTCCGAAAAAATGTTTAATCATTCTGGCTAAACTTATAATCCAATCACTGACAAAAGATTTGAAATATGCACTTTCCAAGCGATGTGATATATCGCCCAGTGTGCTGAAATAAATATCTGCCAGAGCATAAAATGATAACTTTTTATTATTTTTAAATTGTTTAAAAGTCTGCACAAAATCATCAAAAGAAATACAAAAATTTTTCTTTCTTGCTTTAGGCTCTATGAAAAACATAGAGAGAATAAATTGCATCAATGGTGGAAAAACTGATAACCACGCCAACACTTGCAGAGGCAAAAAATATGTAACCGCCATTGCCCAAAAAGCTCCGAAAGCACAGCCTGCCTGGTCAAAAACCATGGATTTTGAGTAGATTTTATAAAATTTATCCTCATAGCCCAAACTTTGAGAGGTTTCAAATATCAGCGCTTCCAGAGTTCCTGATGCTAAAGCTTCACTGATACCCCAAAATATTGCAAAAGCAAATAGCAACCATCTTGCATTTATCTCTCCGGCAAGAGCTAAAAGCGCAAAAGCCGTAAGCAACAATAAATTTGCTGTTATTATAACCGATTTTCTACCTATTTTATCCGATATCATTCCACTTGGAACTTTCATAATCGCATACGAAATATTAAAAACAGAAAAAACCGCCATTGCTAAAGTATATGATTGCATTATATGAAAAAAATAAATAACCATAAGCGTTGCTAATGGCTTAAAGCGCCAAAAGAAATAATAAATTCGGAATAATACTAAATTTTTCTTCAACATTATAAATAACTTATTCTATTAACGAGCAGAGATAATTATAATCTTTAACCCACAAATCATTATGTTGCATAATACCCTTGCCTGTTTCCATTGTGATGTAAGCATCGCTGCTTGTATAATCATTTCGCTTATCAATAAACAAATTATCTTTAGCCAAAGCATATTCCGCACATTCTTTAATTAGCGAAGGAGCCGTATACAGATTTGTGCTGAATATTTTAAATCCGAATTTACGCATATTTTTCTCTATAGTAATAAAATCACCTTAAAATCAAAAATCAGTGAAAGTGTTATTTTTTTCTATATGCGGCGTCGACGATGCTTTTTTGTTTTTCTATATCAAAATTTGCTTTAACATTTAATTGCGGAGCCACGGAAGATATAATGTTTTTGCTGATCGGCACGGCATTCCAACCGGCTGTGGTGTAGCCGAATGTTTCTTTGCTGGCTTTCGGATTATCCATCACCACCAAGAGCGCATATTGCGGATTTGAAGCCGGAAATCCGGAAATAAATGTTGACATACTTTTAGCTCTATCATAGCCGCCTTCCAGTCATATCATATATAACCGTCAGTGCGCAAAATTTACGTTCATACAAACGCTTATCACGAGGTTACCACACCCCAAATACAGCCTTATGTATCACATCAAAAGTTTAGTATGTTAATATTTTATTGTCAAGACAATTATCCCAAACAGCAGGAAAATATAAATATTTCACGTATAAACGTCAGGTGTGTATAAAACGAAAGAAAACAAAAGGATCGAGGAAGATATCCCTAAGCCTTTTTTCTTGAACTCCTAATAAACAACATGCACAAGAACATAGATTGAACGTCAATCATGCACGACTTGAACTTTTTCTCAATTGTACTAAATAAGGGGTTTTTGAAGAATTCATTGTCAATACTCTCTCTTCTGCCCTATTCTTTTTCTTTTGAGATTGAATTGCTTCTAAATCTGCAGAACTGCGTATATTAATAGTTTTTGCAATTGTATATTGTCCGGGATTAGAGGAAGATACTTTAATACCTCTTTTTTGCAAAATAGTATTAACATCTTTTGGAGACATAGCTACAAGTGTATTATCAGCAACCTTAGATACCTTATCATTTGCAAGAGCTAAATACTTTTCCTTTGTCACTTTTGCTCCTATAGCATCACAAACAGCGTCAGCAGCACTATATAAATGCCCCTTTGCTAACATAGCGGCTCCTTGTATTTTTCCTTTTTTAGCCTCACCAACGCTATCATAAGCAATAGTTGCAGAGTCAATTGCCAAACTAACAGCAGTTCCGGCAGGAGGAAAGCATCCAGCAACACCAGAAACAACTTCCAACCCGGCTCTACCCCAATTACCTTTTGAGGCCTCATAAACAGCAAATCCGACGCCGCAAACAACGCTCACCCCGGGAATTTTTTTTGCAACCACACCCGCAACCTTCAAAAACTTTGCACTTTTAGCTACAGCCTTTCCAGCGATCTTCAGATGTTTTACTATTTTACCGGTTGCTTTTGCACCACTTTTTAAGCTTTTGGTCCCTGCGATTTTAGTAGTAGATTGAGATAAGTTCCTTGTTGACGCGGCAACAGCTCCTTTTGCTGTTGTCGCCTTTTGTATTGGTCTACGAAGCCTATTTCCCATATTTTTCTTGCTCACAACACCTCTTTGATGGCCTTTATTTGCCGGTTGCCTCGTCCTCTGAGCGGGATTATTTTGTTTTCCGCTGTTTGCAGTTGCTTTTGTTCCTGAAACTCCTTTTCCGGCAACATTTGCTCCGCTTTGTAGCTTCTTCACATAATTATTTGCAGACATTTTCGATATCTCACTTGAATCGGCCATAGCACTTTTTATTACTCTTTTATAGGAATTTGCTTTGGCAGCAGTATTCTGCATTGCTACCTTCAATACAGATGGAGCTTTTGTTCCGCTTTTCATCTCTGTAGATGCGAATCTGTAAATTTCATACGCTCCTTTAGCTCTTTCTTCGCTTTGCAAGACCTCAACAGCCGCTTCAACTTCAGAGCTGTCGGTGAGAGCAAGAGCAGATTCACCTTCATTTCCGGCCATATTTATAATTCTCCATTTGATCTACACTTTGTAGTATAACAATTTTGTCAGGATGCGTCAAGACTTTTTCGCAAAAACACCTGATTCTTAACGAGATTGTAACAAAAAATTTTCTTTATTTTTTCTTATATGCGGCGTCGACGATGCTCTTTTGCTTTTCGAGATCAAAGTTAGCCTTAACATTTAATTGCGGTGCAATTGAGGATATGATATTTTTGCTGATAGGAACAGCATTCCAGCCTGCCGTTGTATAACCATAAGTCTCTTTGCTTGCTTTTGGATTGTCCATCACTACCAATAGTGCATATTGCGGATTAGATGCCGGAAATCCGGAAATAAATGTTGACATACTTTTTCCTCTGTCATACCCACCGCTTGGAGAAAGTTTATCGGCAGTACCGGTTTTTCCCATCACTTCATAGCCATCAACATTGGCTCGTTTACCTGTTCCTCTGACCACAACCGCACGCAAGAGCGAGCGCATTTTTTCCGAATTATCGGCTGAAAGAATGCGTTTTTCTTCGCGCTCATGCGGTTCATTTAACAATGTCGGCTGACGATATATTCCACCATTTATTACTGCGGAAAATGCCGTAATAATATGCAATGGAGTTGCTGAAACGCTATATCCGTAACTGATTGTTGCCATCATATCATCATTCCAACGTTTTTCCGAATTAAAAAGCGGACGAGCTTTTTCGGCAAGTTCAAAATCACTCAATTCTTTATCTAAATTTATCTCTTGTAAAAAGTGTCTTTGATATTTTTTGCCAACGCGCAAAATTTCCTGCACCGAACCGATATTTGAAGATTCCACCAAAATATCTTCCGGCGTAAGCCAGCCGTGCGAGCCGTGCGGGTCAGAAATTTTGTGGCGCCCGAAATAAATCGGTTTAGTTGTATCAAACTTATCGGTAACGCTGATTTTTCCGCTTTCCAAACAAAGAGCCGTGTTAAAAACCTTGAACACCGAGCCTGCCTCATACACTCCTTTGGTAGCAAAATTAAACATTGCCCTATCATCTGAGCTGATGTTTTCATTCGGATTATAATCAGGAACAGAAATGAGCGATAATACTTGTCCGCTGTTGACATCCATCAAAATTGCTGCCGCACCATCGGCATTAAACTGTTTCACTCCGGCAATAAGTTCATCACGAATAGTATTTTGCACTCCCAAATCAAGCGCCAACTGCAAAGGCTTAGTTGAAGAAGTTAATCGTTCATCAAAATACTTTTCCAACCCTGAAATACCTTGATTATCAACATTTGTATTACCTAAAACGTGCGAAAAAAGATTCTTATGCGGATATATACGCTTTTCACAGTTTTCAAATTCAAGCCACGGAATACCAAGTGCATTAACTTGTGATTGCTGTGCCGGCGAAAGATTGCGCTTTAAGTATACAAACGCCCTTTTTCGGCTCAGGCGATTGAGCAAAGTTTCATATTCTATATCCGGAAAGATATAACTTAATTTTTCGGCAACTTCCTCCGGATTATCTATTTTTTTTGTATTGGCAAAAAGATTAACGGTTGGCAATGAAGTAGCAATAATTTCGCCGTTGCGATCAAGAATATCGGCACGTTTCACCGGATTCTTAAGTTTAATGAATTCGTCATCTCCAAGGTTGTTATCAGAAATTGCGGTGTCAATATTTATACCATTGCTTAAACAAACATAGCTCACGCGCATAGCTAAAACGCAATAAATAAGGGAAAAACATATAATAGTAAAAAAAGTACGGCTTCTGCAGGTCAACACATTATCGCTTTCGGTAGTATAATGCCGTTGCGATACTATTCCGCGCGAAATTTTTATCTCCTGTCCCGGAAGATAAAACTTTTCTTTATTTCGCTTTGAAAAATTGACCTTAAAATCCATTTTTAATTACTCTTTGCTTTAGCCTTTACCAAAGTTGTAAGATCCTTCTTGTTGGCGGCCGTGTTAACGACTCCAGATTCGTCTTCATAGTTAAAGTGTAACGCAGAATAGTTAATAATTTGTTCAGGTTTAGCTTTATCCAGCGATAATTGTTCCATTGCCAATTTGCGCAAGCGTTCCGGTGTATTAAAATGGCTCCACTGTGCATTCAAAACATGGATATTTTCGATATCTTTTTGAATATTTTGATTAATTGTGCCCAAACGGCGCTCCAAAATTTGCACCTTGTTTTTTAAAACCGAAGAACCGACGGCAACCACCAAAGTTAAGGTGAGCCAAAGGATTATCATTGCAGTTTTTATATTTCCCATATCTTATCCCCTTATGGCGTAACGCAGTTTAGCACAATGAGCGCGAGGATTATTTTCGCACTCCGATTTGGTTGGCACAATAACTTTTGAAACCTTGGCAAAAAGATATTTTTCATCATCTTTTTTTGCATCTTTTAATTCTGCATATTTAGAAATTCTTACTTTTTTTGCACAATTTTCCTTAAAATATAATTTCACGATTCTGTCTTCCAGAGAATGAAAATCAACAGCCACCAACGGCGCACCTTTATTTAAACGTTCAGTTGCCCCTTTTAATCCTTGCTTTAGCTGTTCAAGTTCATCATTTACGGCAATGCGCAATGCTTGGAATGTGCGTGTTGCCGGGTTTAATTCTCCAAACTTCGGACGATATATGGCTGAATAAATAATCTCCGCCAACTCGGTTGTTGTTTCAATTTCTTTTTCTTTGCGATATTCCACAATTTTGCGAGCAATTACGCGCGATTTTCGATCTTCTCCATATTCATAAATCAAATCGGCCAACTCGGATTCCGAATATGTGTTTACAATATCTTTAGCGGAAACTCCCTCACATGACATACGCATATCCAAAGGCGCTTCTTTAGAATAAGAAAACCCTCTTGCCGCATCATCAATTTGCATTGAAGAAACACCGATATCAAATACAGCCCCATCAATATTTTCACTTATCAGCTCTGCAAAATCACCAAACTTTCCGGCTCTGAACTCAAAACGATTTTTATATTTTGCCGCCATTTCTTCAGCTCTAGGCTTAACTGTAGGATCGCGATCAAGCGCAATAACCTTACAATCAGCCGTTTGCAAAATTGCTTCACTATAACCACCGAAACCAAAAGTTGCATCAACATAAATTTTTCCGTTTTTCGGAGCAAGGCATTGTAAAACCTCATTTAATAAAACAGGAATGTGACGTTGTGCAACCGTGTTCATTTTGCTTCATCCTTTCTTAAAACAGGACGATTCTTAAGAACTTCAGCACGGATTTTTGCTTCTTCTTTTTCCCAATTTTTCGGATTCCAAATCTGAAATTTGCGCCCCTTTCCGACAAATACGGCTGTGTCGGATATTTCGGCATGTTTTAAAAGTTTTTCGCTCAAATTAATACGCCCCGTGCTATCAAAAGTATAGCGCTTTGCATCACCGAAAATCAGATTCGTTAAATTGTCTTGGGTTTCAGAAAAGAAGTCAGTTGAATTTTCAATTTCAGAAGCGAGCTTATCCAATAAATCTTCCAGACACCCTTCAATACAAGGCGAAGTCAAGCTACGATAACAAACAATTTCAGAACCCAACTCTTTCACCATTGCGCGGTAATCGGCAGGCAAGGAAACACGCCCCTTGGCGTCTACCTTGTTAATAACAGTGTCCATAAATAAAAACACTTTGCGCATAGCGAATCCTAAAATTGGTTAAATCACATACATCATGGTATAACATGGTATTTTATGGGATTCAATGGTAATTTTTAGAATTTTTTAAACTGTTCTGGTTTTGTTCGAATAAATTTAAAGTGTATATAAAAATATTGCGAATAATCAATATGATAACTTCGCAATAAAAATAAAAAATTTTTTTATCTGTTTGGGAAAAAGTGCTTATGTCGGCATTTTTTATAATTACCGGCTCTGAAAATTACTTTACTGAAACATATAACTTGCATCAGAAAACAATATAATCAAAAAATATTTACCACGGAACATTATTTATACAGCGATCAGGATTTTTTTCGCAATATTCTTCATTATTATTGTATTCATAAAGCTCTTTGCGCTCTTTTCTGACATAACCTGCTTCAAAAGAGTGTTTTGCACACCCGCTAACCAACACAATCATCATCAATAAAAAAATTTTTTTCATTTAATCGTCCTCTTAAAAAATAAGTTTTAAACTAAACAACGCCCAACAAACCAAAATCCATTTTGCCGAAAATGCCCAAAATGACGATCCGTCGTAGTTGTCGGCAGATTTCCATGTTCCGCGCAACAAAATTATTACATAACATATAAAACAAGCACTTGCTATTAAATGCGGTGCCAGCGTTGCAATCAAGTGCCCGCTTCTGGTCATGATAATGGCAAAATTAGAAACTATATACCACACCAAATTTGTGGCGCATAACTTTCCGTACGGGCATATTGAGCGCAGCGCACCGCTATGCGTTATTGAAGTTATAATGTTAAACAAAAGGATTCCGAAAACGCCAAACAGCCAGAAACAGACCTTTAGCGAATATTCTCCTGATGCCAATTTTTTAAGCATTTATCCACCTTTAAAAATGACTTATAATATCAATATACGGCTTAACTCCTAATTTTATCTTAAAATCGGCAATATACTGATTAATTTTACCCCATTCAGTCCATTTATCAATATAAGCTTTTGCGGTTTCAGGCGATTTTGATAACTGAACATCAATAATATTTTCAAGCATTTTACGAGCGACAACAGGTGTTTTTTCAAAATTTATATGAATTTTATTTTCTTCGTCAAAATAAAAAGCTCCGTTATTATGCAAATAGTTGAACTCTATCAAATCAGCCACCCTATGCGCCTCTCTATCTGCCGGAAATGCCACTAAGAACAACCTGCCTATAATCCACGTTGTATAAATTTTTTTCAAATCATCTGAACTGATAATGCCGTCTTCAACATAGTGCGGCATCATGGAAGCAGAAATAATATCGGCTTTATGTTCTTCTATTATGTGTTGATAAATACCCAAAGCAGTTTGATAAGAACTGTTCGGGCCGAGAGAATGTCCGTTTTCATGTCCGATAACGAACAAATGATCAAATTCTTTATCATAATATTGATGAAGATCAGGTGAAACCAACCCTTCCAAAATTTTTTGTTGTTTTACTTTATCAACACTGACTCGCACCTGGCGATGATAAACATTGCGCCGACCGCCGCCATGAGCAAGAGACGGTTTATCATTATTCGGCAAATTCTGAGCCGTAGTAATACCACCGCGACAAAGTGCATAATCGCCTGTAAGCGCGGCAATGTCGGCATCAACCATTGTTTGTTTCAACTCCTTATCCCCGCCGACATTTTGCTCATATTCGTTTGCACGAGGCATTAAATCAGCTAATTTACGCATCTCATCTTTGAACTTGAGCAATAATTCCGTGCCTTCTTTATTAACAATTCCAACTCTGATACCGAGCATATCTTTCGGAGTAGGACTAATTCCTGCCAAAGCCAAGCGCTCACATAAATTTTTATCGGAAAAAATTGTCGGCGTCATTTTATCATCATAATTTTCACGGCTCAAAGTAAATTCAAGCGGAGTATTTTGCATTTTTGCCCAGTGCTTATCAGCTAAAATATCCATTTCCACATTATTTTGTAACAATGCTTGTGCTTGCCAACCCAAATAATCCTTAAATAACTCATCAGTAGTATAATGAGCGGCACATTCCAACTCATTGGCAATTTCCGAAAATTCGTCAGCAAAGTATTCGGTATAATCAATCGCCTTTAATTCATCACCATCTCTCCGCACCATTGTTCTGGCGCTTAAAATCTCTTTAACATCCGTATTTTTGCCCTCATTAAGCATTTTATTAAGAATGGCAAAAAATTCTTCTTCCGTCATATCTGTCGGATAAAAATTGCAGCCCTTATAGGCTTTTATACCCCTAAAAATTTCAATCGGCTCTTTATCAAAACCGTTAGAACCGGCAACCCCGTTCAGCGAGTTAAATATTCTCAAAGCTTTTGCCGCATATTCACTGTCTGCCGCCGCAACCTCTAATGCCTGTTTTTGCACCAAATTAAGCGGATGATCTTGCTCTAATGCAACATCATTTAGAATTTTTGCAGCCTCCACTAAATGAGTAAGGGCTTTTTTATCTCCGTCAGAAAGATTATTATAGCCGGAAAAATCTTTATCAATCAGCTCTATCTTACGCATTTTTTCAATCATTCCGGCAAACTCATCTGCCGTATAATTCAGTTCAAATCCGTTAATTTTCATATTGCAACTCCACATATTTAAAACGATAAAATGTCAAATCTTTATGTTTCACATTGCGCCTGATTTTTGCCGATGCCCGTAATTTTTTAAGGATATCTTGCGTATTGTTCGGAATATCTTGCGGCATCAATAAAGCCGCCTGCCTTTGATGAGAAACATAAACACCATCATCGTCATCAAGATAATCAGCTAAAATAAGCGCGTTCTGATCACTGATTTGTTCCATTTCTGTTAATAGATAAATATGGAAAAACTTCCCTTGTTTATCGCCAGCTGATTTTACTATTCGCATTGCCGCTTTTGCAACAATTGCGATAATGCTTTCCTCCTGATTAATTTTAAGTTCTTCAAAAATCTGAACATTATCAGCATCTTGTACTTTAATACAAATTGAACCGCGATCAAATAAGCGATAGTTTTTCTCAACTTTGTGAGGAACTTCTATTTCGGTTTCACCTTGTACTGCCCGTTGCATATTCACAACAAAGATGCGTAAAAGCTCATCACCATATTGCGCCGCAAAACTTTCAAGATATTTTTTTTGCTCAGCGAGATTATTATCATCTTCATGTTCTTTATGCTCATATACAAACCTATCCCCCGTTTCCAGTGAAAGCGCCACATAATCATCTACAATATCAAAAACATTCATTTGATAATTATTTTTTTGCGCATAAAATATTGCCTCATTTGCCAAACGTTCGCTTTTTTCAGAGTTGAGACCTTTATCAAGATTTGTTAAAAATATAACCATTCCTTCATCTGAAGATAGATTATCTTCAACGTCCTCTTTTTTCAGCGAATGTTCGTTATCAACTTTAATTTTATTTACTTTAGCCGAAGGAAATTTTCCTTTTATAATTTTTTCATGTAATTTAATATTTTTTGAATCTGTGTAGATTATAACTATCTCTTTTATTTTTTTTCTATTTGGAATCTCGTCATATAATTTACTGATAACCGGACGATTAAAAGGACTCACGGCCTTTGGTATAACAGCCATTTTTGCATTTTCTTTTGTTTGGCTGCCACGTTGAATAAATCCTGACTGAGAAACAATGTTTTCATAAAATAATGCCGCAATCACCGGAGTAATAGGACTATCGTAATAATCTCTAATTCCCGTATCTGTAATTTTTTCATGATTGGAAAGGTCTTTATTTTGCAGTTTCAATGCATTGGTTAACACAATACCGACAAGCATTGCTATAAATATTACAATCTTAAGGCCTTTTTTAAATAATCCCTTCTTTTTCATATTCTTATATCCTTATATTTCGATACCAAACTTTTTAATATTAGCCAAAGCCATATTGATTGTTCCTTCTTCCAATGCACTCACAATCGGCTCATTGAGCTCAGCAACAATAGCTTTTTTCTCTGTATTGATTTTATAGTACTGATCCCCGTTTTCATATTCGCTCCAATAACGAACATCTCCGTCGTGATAAAAACTTGCCTGCATATTGGCATCTACCTTATCAAGAGCAGAAACAAGCTTTGCCTCAGGTGTCATCTTTGCCTCATATTCACTGTATAATTCAAAAATCTTACCGCCAATATCTTCTTCAAGCATAGAGGAAAAACGCTTAATTGCCGCCTTTTCTAAAACATCTTTTTTCGCTTTTATTTCAGGGTGAGCTCTCTGCAATGCTTTAGGATAATCTCCGGTTTCAGCTTCGGCAATATCGTGGACAAGCGCTAATTCGAACAAGCGAACATAATCATACTTGTGCTTCAAATACGGATAAATCAGCATAATCATAAATGCTAGTTTGAATGTATGCGAAGAATCGGTTTCAGGCGTTCCATCAGAGAGCAAAGTTGCGCGTTTAACAAGGCAAACCTTGTCTAAAACGCGCATAAAATCAAATATTTTACCTACTCTATTTTGCATTTTTTCCTATGAATTTTTTACCGCCTAAATATGGTTGTAATTTGGCAGGAATTTTAATGGTTCCATCTGCTTGTTGATGATTTTCCATAAATGGTACCAATGCGCGCGGAGTAGCAATTCCCGTATTATTCAAGGTATGGCAGAACTTCATTTTGCCGCTTGCATTTTCACGATAGCGCAAATTTGCTCGTCTGGCTTGCCATTCGGTGATATTCGAGCATGAATGTGTTTCACGATAACAATTCTGCGACGGAACCCACGCTTCCAAATCATATTGGCGATATTTCGGGGCTCCCATATCTCCGGTGCAAATATCCAAAACCTGATACGGCAGTTCCAAATCCTGCAAAATCTCTTCAGAAATCTGCAACAACTTTCTATGCCACTTTTCGCTTTCTTCCCGATCATTCTTACAAATTACAAATTGTTCTGTTTTGAAAAATTGATGGACACGAACAAGTCCGCGTGTATCTTTTCCGGCAGCCCCTGCCTCGCGGCGAAAGCACGGAGAAAATCCGGCATATAAAATCGGCAATTCGGCCTCAGTTAACATTTCTCCCGACCTCAAAGAATTTAAAATCAACTCGGCCGTACCGGAAAGATAAATATCATCAGCCGGCAAATAATAAATTTCATCGCGAGAAAACGGCAAATAACCTTGATTATATAGAGGTTTCTCCTTCGTAATTGCCGGAACGGTGATAAGTGTAAATCCGTTAGCACGAAGTTTATCCATAACCATCATATGAATAGCAAGTTCAAGCTGGGCTAAGTCGTTTTTAATGGCATATGTACGAGTTCCGGAAACCTGAGCAATGCGTTCGGCCTCACTCCAATCGTTTAGTTCCATCAGCTCAATATGATCACGAGGTTTAAAATCGAAATGAGGAATTTCACCTACTTTACGCAATACAACATTTGCGCTGTCGTCCGGCCCATCCGGACTTTCTTCGCTCGGATAATTCGGCATTTTAAGCATTAAGAGCTCATATTTTTTCTGAATTTCATCCAATTTTTCTTGTTCTTGTCTTAATTGCTCACCTAACTCTTTGCTTTTTGCTATAATTGCCGGGCGGCCCTCTGCCGAAGCTGATTTTATGGAATTGCTTAGTTTATTTTTTTCTTCAGCCAAAACTTGTGATGATGTTTTATATTTATTCATTTCGTAATATGTGTTAAGCAACTCATCAACATTTTCTTCAGCAAAACCCTTGCGAGCAAGGCTCTTCTTAACCCAATCGGTATTTTCAGCAATAAATTTTATATCAAGCATTTTATATCCTTCTTTTACACTATTAGTTGTTACAATAATAAGATAATTAAAATAAAACTCAATAAAAATTTACCTTTTATATACTGCTTAAGTAAGAACTATATCATCATTTTCATAAAATATCCTCTCATAACACAAATTAAACTTGTATTTTTTTTATTATTGTTTATCATAGGGATAAAACTGGAGATAGTTTATGATGCAAAACAATGATGATGACGATGATAGCGGCGGTTCATATAAACCGACTGCCAATAAGTCTGAAAAAAAAGGGTTTGATACCGAAGGCCGCTTGAGCTTGCGTATTGATGCGCAAGAAGCCACGAAATATCAAGCCAATAAGGATAAAGGTAATTTGAACAATCAAATCACCGGAATAAAGAACTTACGCAAGAAGGTTCGCGATTCGTATGACGAGGAAGACAATGGTATTGATGCCGATGTTATTAATTCACTTAACAACCTGCAAATGAATCTGGTTGATGCGTCAAACGGAGATACATCATTATTGGAAGCAATTGATATAAATGACAAGCGCAATCTGCAACAGAACACCACTATTGAAATTGCTCGTCATGAACAAAATGCCGGTAAGATGAATGCCATTTTAGAGGCAAATAAGCTTTCTGAAAAAGCCGGTGTTTCCAAAATAACCGATGCGGAATTTGTTGAAAAAATGCAACAAGCAATTTATAATCCTAAAAAATTGCAAACAAAGGTATTGGAAGAAAACATTTCTAAAAAAATCGGAATTGAAGGAAAAATCGACAAGAAAAATACCGATGATATTATTGAAGGTGTAAAAAAGATTCGCGAAGTTGCCGGCGATCGTCAGGTTAAAAAAGTTACTTTTGATGATGTTGAAAAATTAGGCAGCCGCAAAACAAATCAAAACGAAACGGCCGAGCTTATTTTGCGCAAATCCGGACAAACAGCTCGCCTTTCTGAAATAAAAATGAAAACCGCTGTTGATGAAACCGGTAATAAAAAAGCTCATAAAACTCGCGGTTATTCAAAAAAGATGAAACAATTGCTGGAAGAAACCTTAAAGAAAAATGACAAGGTTCGTTAACACAACGTAATAAAGAGGTAAAAAATGGAAAACAGATATTATACATTAATGGAAAAACAAGACTTTTTTGAAATTATTCAAAATAAGTACGGAGAGCTGGCTATTTTTATTGATGCTCGTGATGGAAATCCTGCCGAGCCGGTATTGGAATTTGACGGAAAACAAACGGCATTATTAAAACGAGATGAGCGTCGTTCAATTATTTTAGAGAATATTGATGCCGAAACTCGTAATGTTTTGGCTGAAGCTGAATTCGTTATGATGGTTGAGCTTAAAGGCGAAACTGTTGAAAGAGTTTATGCAACACCGATAGACAACGTTGATGAAATTGTTTTGGTCGGTCGTCATACACGTGCTGATGAGTTCTTCAAAGCAAAAAGCAAAGAAGAATTGCTTGAATCGTTCGGTGCCGTAAAAGTTTGGTCTGGTGGTATTACAAAATGATAGGGCTTGTTTTTGTTACGCACGGAAATCTGGCGCAAGAATTTAAATCGGCGATGGAGCATGTTGTCGGACCGCAGGAACAGATTGATTGTGTCTGCATCGGTCCCGAAGATGATATGGATTTAAGACGTCAGGAAATTTTAAATAAAGCAAAAGCTGTGGATTCCGGTGACGGTGTTCTGCTGTGTACCGATATGTTTGGCGGAACTCCTTCTAATTTAGCAATGTCAATTATCGGACACGGAAAGTTTGATGTTATTGCAGGCGTTAATCTGCCGATGCTGATTAAGCTTGCCAGTGTGCGCCATACCGAAAATCTTGCACAATGCGCTTTAAGTGCGCAAGACACCGGCAAAAAATATATCAACATTGCCTCACAACTATTGGGTAATACCTCAAAATGACAGAAGCATCTATAGAATTACAAATACAGAATCAAAAAGGTTTGCACGCCAGAGCGGCAGCAGCTTTTGTTAAATGTGTCGGCGAATATGATGCTGATGTAACGGTAAGCAAAAATTCTCAAGAAGTTGACGGTTCATCAATTTTAGGACTAATGATGTTGGGCGCCTCAAAAGGGAGCACAATAGTCGTTAAGGCTAGCGGAAACCAGGCAAATGAAGTGATTAATGCTCTTTCCGATTTAGTAGCCTCATTATTCGGTGAGGGAATGTGAAACAAAAGGCTCCCCGCAATAAAACATTGTATTTGAACGCTGAAGAAGAAAAACTTTATTTAAAAACAGCGTTAAAGCTTAATAAGGATATTTGCTTAGCAAAAGCTGAAAATCATATTATCTTGCAAGATTCTTCGGAGGCGATGGACTTCCTTCCGGAAAGCTGTGTTGATTTAATGATTGTTGATCCGCCTTATAATTTAACCAAAAACTATGCCGGAAACATTTTTAAAAAAAGCAATTTTGATGAATATTGCCAATGGCTTGATTCGTGGCTAAAAAAAACAAATCGCTTATTAAAACCCGATGCCAGCGTTTATATCTGCTCTGACTGGCAAACATCTATTGCAATCCCTTTAGTGGCTCAAAAATATTTTATTTTGCGCAATCGCATTTCGTGGGAACGAGAAAAAGGACGTTCTTGTGCCAAAAATTGGAAAAATTGTTTGGAAGACATTTGGTTTTTCACTAAAAGCGATAACTATATCTTTAATTTAGATAAAGTAAAAATGCAAAGACAAGTCATTGCTCCTTATCGCGAAAAAAGCGGAAAACCAAAAGATTGGATAGAAAATAACGGGCAAAAAGTTCGCTTAACCGCACCGTCAAACTGTTGGACTGACATAACGATTCCTTTCTGGTCAATGCCGGAAAACACCGAGCACCCGACCCAAAAGCCGGAAAAATTGATAGCAAAATTGATATTAGCTTCCAGCAAAGCCGGCGATTTAGTATTTGACCCGTTTGTCGGCTCCGGCACAACGGCAGTTGTAGCAAAAAAATTAAGCCGTAATTATATTGGTATTGAGCGCGAAAAAAAGTATGCGGCATTAGCCTTAAAGCGCTTAGAACTGGCTGAAGAAAATAAAAAAATTCAAGGCTATGAAGACGGCGTATTCAAATACCGCAACAGCTGAAAAAAATTTGATATAAAGAATAAATGTCACGGCTCACAAACAGTAAAAAAACCTTAAAAAAATATCCCTTGATTCCTCAAGGAATATTTTTTAAGTATTGCAAACTATCTTCTGTCGCCCATTAAACGCAATAATGCTAAGAACAAATTGATAAAATCAAGATATAAATTCAATGCGCCTGAAATTGCAATCTTATTGCGAAATTCTTCATTGTTGCCGACATTATAATATAAGGATTTTAACTTTTGCATATCATAAGCGGTCAAGCCCACAAATACGGCAACTGAAATATAAGAAATTGCATAATAAAGGCCACTGCTTTGCATAAATATATTAACTATGCTGGCAATAATTACACCCCACAATCCCATATACATAAATGAGCCGATACCCGTTAAATCGCGCTTTGTGCTATATCCGTATAAGCTCATGGCACCGAATGTTGCAGACGTAATCAAAAATACTCTTGTAATGCTTGCACCGCTGTATGTTAACAATATATTTGCGCAAGACATTCCCATAACTGCAGAAAATGCAAAAAACATTAAGCGCAATTTAGAGGCGCTTGCTCTGCTCATCATGGCATTAAAGCCAAATACCATCAGAAGTGGCGCAAACAAAACCAACCACCCGATAGCCGACAAGCTGGCAACATTATTATTAACCGTATACATCAAAGCCAACAATGGCGTATTCACAACCAACCACGCCGACAAAGCCGTAATCAGCAAACCGGCACCCATATAATTAAAAATTTTAATCATATATTGGCGCAAGCCTTCATCAACGGTTTCAATTGCTTTTTCGCCGGTTAAATCATTAACTTCATACATTTTTTTCTCCTAAAATTTTGTTTTCTTATATTCACAATATATAGGGAAAATTAATTAAAAAATCAATAAGTATTAAGGATAAAATGAGCAAAAAGCTGGATTTTAAGCAAAAAATATATTACAACCCCTATAAATAGGAGAAAATAATGTATAGTGAAAGATTCCAGCAATTTATTGAAATGTGGCGCAAAGATTTTGCCATTGAGCGCAGTATGAATGAAAAAGTTTGCGTTGACCGTGACGGCAACCCGATTCCCTGGTATACATATCCGGCAATCGAATATCTTTCGCAGTTTGATTATTCAAACAAAAAAATTTTTGAGTTCGGCACCGGCTATTCTTCAATGTATTGGGCAAAAAGAGCCAAAAAAGTTATCAGCATCGAAGACAAGCCTGAATGGTTTGAAAAATTTTCAAAAGAGTTTAGTGCGCCGAATTGGCAAATGCGCTATTGCGACGAAAAACAAGGTTATGAAGACATGATTTTTGCCGACAATGAAAAATATGATGTTATTATTGTTGATGGCAAGCGCCGTGCCGAATGCGCCGAAACTGCCGTAAAATCTTTAGCTAAAGGCGGAATGATTATTTTAGATGACAGCGACAGAATAAACACCAGCCAAGAATATGTAAATGCCGTAAAAATTTTGCGCGAGGCAAATCTTCTGCAAGTTGATTTTTACGGATTTTGCCCGATGAATAACTACACAAAAGCCACCTCTGTTTTCTTTTCACGCGATTTTGATTTTGCCTCTCTTTATACTGTTCAACCGATTAACGGACTGGGAAACATTTGGTCAATGAGCCGCAAAGAACGTAAGCAGTTTTTTAAAAAACAAGAATGGCCGATAGATGAACAAGACTGATATGTTCTTTTTTTTGAAACAAACCTCAAAAAAAGGTTGCAAATTTTCTAAATTGTTATACATTCCTAGCATAATTAGACGTTAATATTTGAAGAAAAATCAGATGCTAAGATTTCTTTCGTTTTTAGCCAGTACGGCTCTTTTGTTTATCATTGTTTTTGCTATCAGCATAACTTATGGTCTTGCAAAAATAAATATTTCTTTACCTGACTATCGCCAGCTGGCTGATTATGAACCGCCGGTAACCACTCGCCTTTTTGCCGGAGACGGACAGCTGATGATGGAATATGCCGCCGAAAAACGCTTATTTGTGCCGATTGAAAAAATTCCGGAAAAGGTGAAAAATGCCTTCATAGCCGCTGAAGATAAACATTTTTATACTCACAGCGGGGTTGATTATGCCGGAATTATTCGCGCCATTATCGGCAACATAAAAAATTATGGAAGCGGTAAGCGTCCTGCCGGTGCTTCAACCATCACTCAACAAGTAGCAAAAAACTTTTTATTAAGTTCTGAACTTTCGTACACGCGAAAAATCAAAGAAGCTATTTTAGCACGCCGCATAAGCAAGGCTTTTTCCAAAGAGCACGTGTTAGAGCTTTATTTAAACGAAATTTATTTGGGTAATCGCTCATATGGCGTCGCCGCCGCCGCAATGAACTATTTCGGTAAATCGTTAGACGAGCTTGAAATTGAAGAAATTGCCTATTTAGCAGCCTTACCTAAAGGACCGAACAACTACAACCCGAAAACAAAGTATGATGCGGCTGTTGCTCGCCGTAACTGGGTTTTGGGGCGCATGGTCGAAGACGAATATATCAGCAAAGAAGAAGCTGATATTGCTAAAGAAAAACCTCTTGAAACGGTGGAAAGAAAAAGCGGATTTTTAGCCGGTACGGAATATTACAGCGAAGAAGTTCGCCGTTCAATCAGTCGCAATTTCGGTGATGAAGCTCTTTATCAAGGAGGATTAATTGTACGTACCACAATTGATCCGAAGATTCAACAAATTGCCACCAAAGCTTTTCGCAAAGGCTTGATTGAATATGATTCTCGTCATGGTTGGAGAGGAGCTACCGCCAATATTAAAATAGATGAAAATTATAAAGAGAATTTAGCTCAAACAATGCTGACTGCCGGTGCTGAACCGAATTGGGAAAAGGCAGTTGTATTAAAAGTTAGCGATGATAAAGCCGAAATTGAAACTGTTGACGAGCAAAAAGGCTTTATTCCGATGAGCTCACTAAAATGGGCGCGAAAGGCGGAAAAAATTAAAAATATCGGACCAGAACCGAAAAAAGTTTCGGAAGTATTGCATAAGGGTGATGTGATTTATGTAGAAAAAGCGAATGATAAAAACTCAGCCAAAGATGAATTCAGACTCCGCCAAGTTCCGGAAGTTGAGGGCGCTTTTGCCGTTATGGATCCGCATACGGGCAAGGTTTTAGCACTTGTCGGTGGTTTTTCGTTTGCAAAATCACAGTTTAACCGCGCCACTCAGGCTTATCGCCAAACCGGCTCAACCTTTAAGCCTTTTGTTTATTTAACCGCACTGGAACTCGGATATTCGCCGACCGATTTGATATTAGATGCACCTTTTGTGCTTGACCAAGGTGTCGGAATGCCTAAATGGAAACCGGTTAACTATTCGAAAAAGTTTTACGGACTTATGACTTTGCGCCGTGGTGTTGAACTTTCAAAAAACCTGATGACTGTACGTTTGGCGCAAGATATCGGTATGGATAAAATCGTTGAAATGTCAAAAAGAATCGGGGTGAACGACCATTTACCGCCATACTTATCAGCATCACTCGGAGCTGCCGATACACGCCTGATTGATATGGTAGGGGCATATAGCGTAATTGCAAACGGCGGAAAGAAAGTTCAACCTTATTTGATAGAGCGTATTCAAGACCGCAAAGGAAAAACTATCTATAAGCACGAGCAAACTCCTTGTCCGGAATGCAAAGCCGATAAGTGGGATAATCAGCCGGCACCGGATTTTGTGGCTGTGCGTGAACAAATTGTTGACCCATTGTCTGCATACCAGATGACTTCTATCTTAGAAGGCGTTGCTACCCGCGGTACCGGTGCACGGCTTAATGAATTGCATCGCCACTTAGCCGGCAAAACCGGTACAACTAACGAAACAAAAGATGCCTGGTTTGTAGGTTTTTCACCAAATCTGGTGGCAGGTGTTTATGTCGGATTTGATGAACCGCGCAGTCTCGGGCGTGTGGAAACCGGTGCACAAGCCGCCTTGCCTATTTTCTATGATTTTATGAAAGATGCCTTAAAAGATGTACCTGATACCTCCTTTAGAATTCCGGAGGGCATAAAATTGGTCCGCGTTAATCCGGATACGGGAAAACCGTCTGCTCCGGGTGATTCGACAGTGATTATAGAAGCCTTAAAACCTGATTTCGAATTTAATAATCGTCAGCGAGTTATCGGAAATGAAGACGATAATATCGCCGGTCCTGAACAAGATAACGGAACGTTACAAATAGGAGCAGAATATTAATGAAAGCCGAATTTTATAATAAATTTGCGGAAATCAAGCAGGTGTTAAGCCTGCTGAGGAGGTCTCTTTGACTATGATAACGCCGTTATGCGCCGCGAAGAATTAAACGCGTTATCTGCTGACCCGAACCTTTGGAACGACCAAGAAAAAGCTCAAAAACTTATGAGCGAAAAAAATATTTTGGAAGAAAAACTTGACGCTTACGAAAATTTTGAATCATCAGTTTCGGAATATGAAGAAATGGAAGAATTTGCCGAAGCCGAAAATGATGAAACAATGCTTGCCGAATTGTTTGAAAACTTAAGTAAATTACAAGAAGATGTTAATCGTGCAAAATTAGAGGCATTGCTTAGCGGTGAAGCTGATGCAAATGATACGTACCTCGAAATTCATGCCGGAAGCGGCGGAACCGAAGCGATGGACTGGGCACAAATGCTGCTTCGAATGTATACGCGCTGGGCGGAAAATCATAAATATAAAGTGGAATATATCGAAGAAACCGAAGGTGATGTTGCCGGCCTTAAATCAGTTACTATTCGTATTAACGGACATAATGCCTACGGCTGGCTTAAAAATGAAACCGGCGTACACAGATTGGTACGCATATCGCCGTTTGACAGTGCCGCTCGCCGTCATACAAGTTTTGCCTCAGTCGGTGTATATCCGGTTGTTGATGATAATATTGACATTGTGATTAATGAAGCTGATTGCAGAATTGATACTTATCGCGCTTCAGGTGCCGGCGGTCAACATATTAACAAAACAGATTCTGCCGTGCGTATTACTCACATTCCGACCGGAATTGTTGTTTCAAGCCAAACACAGCGCTCACAATTTCAGAACCGCGACAACTGTTGGAAAATGCTTAAAGCCCGTCTTTATGAACGTGAAATGCAAAAAAGGGCAGATATTGCACAAGAGGCGCGTGATAATCAAGGCGATAACGGTTGGGGATATCAAATCCGCTCGTATGTTTTGCAACCATACCGCTTGATTAAAGACTTGCGAACCGATGCCGAAACCGCAGATTGCAAAGGAGTTTTGGATGGCGATATAGATTTATTTTTGGCGGCATCATTATCGCAAAAACTGCAAAATACGGATAACACTTAAAGGCTAGCAATATGAAAAAAATTTCACATCGCCTGTATTTTATAAGAAAAACCTTCGATTATTTTATCGTTGGTATGCTCCTTGTGGTGCTGCTGTTTTTCTGGACGCTTTATCGCGGACCTATTTCTGCACCATACTTAAAGCCTTATATTATCCAAGCGCTTAATTTTGATGACAATGAATATACTGTCGGCTTGAAAGATGTTAATCTTGAATTGGTTCGCTCTGTTCAACCGATTAGAATTACTGCTCGTGATATAAGTTTGAAGAAAAATGATGATTCGTTTGCCATTAATGCTCCGAAGATTTATCTTTCATTTTCATTGCGCGCATTGCTTAAGGGTATTATTGCGCCAAGTGACATCAGCATTGAAAAACCTTCCGTTTATATCTTCGCAAATTATGGATTAGATGAAACAGGTGAAACTCAAATCAACCGAAAAAAAGTGCAGTTTTATGTTGAAAATTTTAAGGAATTTTTGAATAACTATAATGCAGAAGAAAAAATTTATCCGGAAAGCTTTGTTAATAATATCACGATTAAAGACGCGGAAATAGAACTGCATGAAGTTGAACTCGGGCGCAGGTGGCTGTTTTCGGATTTGGATTTTGAGTTTAATCGCGACTTTATAAACCTTAAAGCCAATGCTAATACCTTAGTGAATTTAGATGATAAAATTGCCTCTGTCGGCTTTGAAAGCGAATATCATACAGCTGCAGATAAACTGGATTTGGAGGTTTATTTTTCTGATTTAACAATCTCTGATTTTTGGAACAGCTTCAACACCTCAACTGAGGAAAACGATTTTGCTTCAATGAGTTTTAATATTCCGCTTAACGGCAAAATTAATACCACCATTACTTTAGCAGATATTTTGGCGCATCCCGATGAAGTGCCTGATTATTTGGATGGTGCTATCGAAAAGATAGGCTTTGAACTTGATGGTGGACACGGACATATTGCCTTTAATGAAGACGAAAAATATAATTATGATATCGAAGAATTTGCTCTTGAAGGCGAGCTTACCGGCGGTATTGATGAACTAAAAGTCAATAACGCAAATTTCAAACTCGGCGGTCAAAAAGCTTTAATTTCAATAACCGCCGGCGGACTTGAATCGTATGTTTGGGAAAATTCCTTAAAAGATTTATTCATTAAATTTGAAGTGAAAATAAAAGAATTTTCTTTGCAAAATTTACCGCGTTTTTGGCCCCGTTATGTCGCCGAACCAGCTTGGGAATGGTGCAAAGATGGTCTTCGCGCAGGTAATGCGAAAGACGGAAACTTTATATTCGAATTCGGGTATGATAAAAAATCAGAATCATTTTCTTTATTAAAGCTAGACGGGAAAGCTTATTTAAGTGATGGTGATATATATTATTTGGAAGGAATGCCGGTCGTTCATGATGTTTACGGCACGGCAAAATTTACGCAAAACAGTATTACGGTTGATATAGATAAAGGTATTTCCGATGAAGTTATCATAACAGACGGTAAGGTTAAAATCTACGATTTAGATAAATATAACAACTATATTTCAATTGACTTAACCGGCAATTCCACCATCAGTGATGCCATAAAACTTATCAACAATCCCCCTCTTGAGCTAACTAAAGATATGGGAATTAATCTCAGTGATATCGGCGGTAATGTAGATATGAACTTAAAGCTTGATTTTGAACTCAAACAAGACTTAAAACCTGAAGAAATTAAAGTTATTGTGAATGCTGATTTGCATAAGGTTAATATTGAAAAAGTTATTCCGCAGCATAAACTGGGTGCCGATGAAATGAACTTAAAAGTTAATTCAAAAGGCTGGCATTTACTTGGTAACATTACTTATGATGATATTCCGGTGCAACTTAAAATTGATGAAGACTTCACGGATAAAAAATATAAAAGCAAATGTAAAATAGCCTTTATTTTAGATAATGCCGCTAAAAAGAACTTAGGAATAGATTGGGCAATTTTGGATGCACCGAACATGAGCGGTATAGCACAAGTTTCCGCTGATGTAGTGGTTAATGCCGATGATAAAATCGATATTTTTGCACATGCTGATTTATTGAACTCCGAGCTTAATTATCCATATTTCGGATTTAAGAAAAAAAGCGGAGTTCCTGCAAGCTTAAAGGCCGATATTCAAGTTAGTAAAAACAAGGTTATTGCCGTAAAAAGCATAAATTATCACCAATACGGATTTGATATAACCGGTAATGCTGATATGCATACAAGCGGTCGGGTAAAAACCGTAAATATCGGGCAAATTACAGGAGATAAAACTTCTGCAAAAGCTAAGATTTCACTTTCGGATTCCGATAATCCGCAAGTAAAAATTGATATTACGGGAAACAGCTATAACTTAATTCCTCTTTTTGATAACACTGATGAAAAAACAACACCGACAAATAAAAATCAACCGCAGGAAAATGAAGATGACGGACTTGAAGATACTTATAATACCGATGTTTTTGTTAATGTGAACAGCTTATGGACCAATCCTACCACCCCGATTCAAAACTTTGCCGGCAGTGTGCAACTAAAGAAAGGTATCGGCTTAAACGAAGTACACATGGTCGGCAACTATGGTGTTGATAAGTCAATTAAAGTTAAGCTTGATTATACACCGATTACCGGTGGTGAGCATTATCTGGCGATTGATAGTAACAATGCCGGCAGCACCTTGAAAGTTTTGCGCTTATATGAAAATATGGTGGGAGGAACAATGAAAATCGAGGCGCGCCGCGGTAAAGATAAAAAGTTTATCGGACATGCAATCGTGCGTGATTTCAGCATTCAAAATGCACCGGTTATGACAAAGCTGTTAACTGTTGCCTCGTTTACGGGTATGATTGATTTGATAAAAGGCGATGGTTTAACTTTTACGCACTTTAATGCACCGTTTGAATATAATCGCAAAATCTTAAATTTGAAAAAAGCTAAGGCGGAGGGAAATGTTTTAGGCATAACCGCCGACGGAACATTTAATCGTGCAACAACCGACATCAATCTTGATGGCGTGATTGCACCGGCATACAGTATTAATCGCTTTTTAGGAAAAATTCCGCTGGTTGGTAATGTTTTAGCCGGTAAAGACGGAACAATTTTTGCCGCTACTTATGAAATTAAAGGTGATACGGAAAATCCGGATATTGATATCAATTCACTTTCTATGCTCAGCCCGAATTCCTTAAAAGAATGGTATAACGAAAATTTCAGTTCGGAAGAATAATTTAACTCTGTTTTTATAAAAATAATAATCCGCCTTAATAAAAAGCGGATTATTTAAGCTAAAATATTTTGTGTTCCGTTTTATTGCACATTACCAAACGGATTTACATTTTCCTCATTTTGTACGGCGCGCAAATCAAACAAATTTAATAACGCAACCGAAACATAAATCGAAGAATATGTTCCGATAATAATACCAACCGTAATCACGAAGGCAAAACTACGCAAAGCCTCACCACCGAAGGCAAGCAGAGCTGCTGATGCCAAAAGTGTTGTAATACCGGTCAAAATCGTACGCGAGAAAATATCGTTCACACTCTTGTTTAATAAGTCGTACTGCGGCATTTTTCTATATTTTTGCAGATTTTCTCTGATACGATCAAACGTAACAACCGTATCGTTTACCGAATAACCGGCAAGTGTTAAAATCGCGGCAATCGTAGTCAAGCTAAAATCCATATGGAACATTGAAAGCAACCCTACGGTAACAAGCACATCATGGAATAAGCCAAGCAATGCACCGATAGCAAAGCGCCATTCAAATCTGAACCAAATATAAAGCGAAATTGCCAAGATTGCAAATACAGATGCCAAAACGCCGGCGACCTTAAGCTCTTTTCCGACCTGCGGTCCGACAGATTCAACTTTTTCAAACGTAAAATCAGAGCCTAAAATTTCTTTAATTTTATTTACGGCAACACGCTGACTCTCTTCATCAGCATTATTTGCCTGAGCTCTAATCATCAATTCTTCACCGGTTGTGCCGACTGCCTGTAAATTAAGTTCATCAAGTTGCAGTCCGGATAACTCTTTACGAATTTTTTCCACATCAACCGGACCGTTTTTGCTTTTTACATCAATCAAAACACCGCCGGAGAAATCAATTCCGTAGTTAAATCCGCGTAAGCAAATGCTGGCAACTGAGGCCAAAATCAGCAAAATCGACAAAGCATAAGTAACCTTACGAGCCTTCATAAAATCAATGCTAGTATCTTTTATAATCCAACTGAATATTTTCATTTTTCTTATTCCTTATCAATTTTAAAGCGGTAATTTAGTCGGTTTGGTTTTTGCCATCCAAGCCTCAGTCAATAAGCGCGTAACCGTAATAGAAGTAAACATCGAGGTCAAAATACCTATAGTCAAGGTTACGGCAAAACCTCTGATAGGACCGCTACCGAAATAAAACAGAACGGCACCGGCAACCAATGTGGTTAAGTTTGAATCAATAATTGTGCGATATGCCTCGGTAAAGCCGTATGTAACAGCATCACGAATAGAGCGGCCGTGATTAACTTCCTCGCGCATACGCTCAAAAATTAAAATATTGGCATCAACCGCCATACCGATTGTTAAGATAATACCGGCAATACCCGGCAACGTCAAAGTTGTGCCGATAAAGCTCATAATACCCAACATTAAAGCCAAATTCAGTAAAACGGTAATATCTGTCATGATACCGAATAAACCATAAGCGGCAATCATAAAGATAATAACGCAAGCCAAACCGATAGCGGAAGCAAACACACCGTCACGAATAGAATCTGCACCAAGTCCTGCGCCAACCGTTCTTTCTTCCATAACTTCCAACGGTGCAGGCAAAGCGCCTGAGCGTAGTAAAAGCGCCAAATCATTAGCCGATTTTGTAGTAAAGTTGCCGGTTATAATCCCGCTTCCACCGGTAATCGGACCATTAATATTCGGTGCGGAAATCACTTCATTATCCAAGACAATCGCCAGTCTTTCACCAACGTGAGCACTGGTAACTTCGCCGAATTTGCGACCGCCTAAAGTATTAAATCTGAAACTAACAACCGGTTGACCGTTTTCAAAAGATACACGTGCATCAGTCAAATTTTCACCGCCGACAACCGGCTTTCTGATAACAACATACTGCCCGCCTTCATAACCATTCATAATTTTTGAAGTTTTACTTAAACGTCCGCGGCGAGCCTGTTCAACAGTTGTTCCCTCATCAACAAGATGAAACGACATTTTTGCGGTTTTGCCGAGCAAAATTTTCACGCTCTCCGGATTTTGCACACCCGGAAGTTGTACCAAAATTCTGTCCGTTCCCTGCCCTTGAATAATCGGCTCTTTAGTGCCGAGTTCATCAATACGGCGGCGCACAATACCGATTGATTGGTCAACAACCTGATATTTAAGTTCATTAATTGCCTGTTCATTATAACGAACCATAACAACACCATCGCCGTTTTCGCTTTCAACAGCTTCCAAACCATTATCTAGCTTACGGAAAGCTTCTTTTGCTTTGTCGCGAGCGGCATAATCAGATATTTTCACCGTAACACCGTCTTTTGACGACTTCAGCTCTTTATAGCGAATACGATGTTCACGCAAAGATTGGCGAACCGAATCTTCAAGCGTTGACATTTTATCTTTCAAAACTTCGTCCATTTTAACCTGCAAGAGCAAGCTGGAACCGCCTTGCAAATCAAGCCCCAAATTAATCGGTTGCCACCATTTCGGCAAGTTTGTCTTGTCAGAAACCACATTCGGAATGGCAAAAAAGATACCAACCAAACAAATGGCAACAATTATCAATATTCTTTGTAATGATAATTTATACATTTATTATTCCTTTATTTTGATTTTTTAGTACTTTTAGAAGACTTTACCTTTTTGCCTGCAGCTTTTGCCGCAGTTTCAGTTTTTTTCTGTCCGGCAGCCTTTCCTTTAGCTTTTTCTTTCGGATCTTCGGCAACAGCTAATGTGGCAATAGCCATGCGGTCAACCACAACTTTTACGTTTTCTGCCACCTCCAAAGTAATTTCCATACCGTTGGTTTTGGCAACTTTGCCGTAAAGACCGCCGTTTGTAATAACTCTGTCTCCGATTTTTAAGTTCTCAACAAAATTATTATGCTCTCTGATTTTCTTTTGTTGCGGACGAACCAGCAAAAAATAGAAAATAAGCATAATAAGAGCCAACTGCACTAAAGTTGCACCAAACGAACCGCTTTGCATTGCAGGAGCGGTTGCCGCCAAAGCATCATTTATAAGCATCAATTATTTTCTCCTAATATTAAACACAACTCTATATATAGGTACATATCTTGCAGATAATCAAGACATAAAACCGATTTTTCCACTTATTTAATAAGTTTTATGGCTTTTTTATTCCTGAAATTTATTGTTGATTTGACAGAAAATCAACAAATATAAAAATAAGTTGACTTTTAACGCTGGTTTTGGTACAATTAGACAAAACAAACAATTTCCAATTTAATGGAGTATACCATGTCTTTAAGTGATGCAAAACAAAAATTTTCAGAACTTCAAAGTGATCTTGTTTACTATTTCTCTCAAGACCATGAAGAAGATGTAAAAGGCATGGTTGATTTGCTGAAAAAATACCCAGCCCTATATTCTGATGTATTAAACATGATGGAGGAATATTCAGATGATATTGATGATAGTTATAAAAAAGATTTATTAGATACCATCATGGAAATAAACCCGGAATTAGGCTTAAATATAATCAAAAGATTCGATGATTTTCATATTGATGATTTTTTATATCCAAAATCTAAAATTGAAGATATTTTGCGAAAGAATCCAAATTCGGTAAAACAGATTATTAAAAGTGTAGGTAGTTGGAAACGTGATACTAACTTGAGAGACGCTGCACTTGGCATAATTATAAAAAGATATCCAAAGTTTTTTTCTCAAGCTATAAAACTTGCCGATGATAAAAACTATGTTGCGATTTCTTATATTGAAGGGAGAAAGGCTTTATCTGAGAAAGATGTTGATATGATTATGGGGGAATTTTCTTACAAAAAATTCAAAGAATTATATTCTGAAAATATGGAAAAAGGTCTTGAATTTATAGAAAAACTTTCCAAAGGTAATCCGGATAATATCATCGTTATTAAACAAAGTGCTAAAGTAATTTGTTGTATTGGACCAAGTATCAGATATCGCATCTTTGATTTCTGAAAAATTATCAGATAATCTTTTTGAACCTACGTACGCCGTAGCATTTGCCCCGGCTCTTCCGGCTTCATCTATAATGTTATTAACAGACTTAAAAAATTTATTACCGGCAGCGCTTCCGGCAAGACCACCTCCTACACCAAATGCCACATTTGCAGCGTAATCACCAACACTTGCATTTTCATTATCGGTGTATCCGATACCACTGATGGTTCCATTGGCTAAAGCATTGGTCTTTCTGGCATTAATAATTTTTTCCGGATGTAGCAACCAACGTTTGTTTGTATTGGCTACCTTTATCGGACTCGCCAGTGAGCCGACAACTTCGCCGGCAAGCGACACCCCCGGATTGCGTTCGGCTCCGTCAGCCAATTCTTGTCGCGCATAGTCACGATATTCGGTGTAACCTTTGTTCCAAGCATCGCTTATCGATTCGCCGTTAACCGGTTGCCCGAAAGCACGCATAGCAGCATTTGCCATAACTCTGCCTGCTCCGCCGATTACGCCGTTAGCCTCGTCAAAAAATCCTTGACTTATACCGCTGGCAGCATGGCTTATACCATCTTGAACGGTTTGCAATATGCCGCCGTTATTCGGAGCATTTTGAATCCCGTTATTTTGCTGTTCGCCGACAAAATGTCCGTAATCATCATATTGCAAAGTCTCCTGCTTAGTTATCGGACTTGCCATTGTTTGATAGTTCTGCGTTTTTTGCTTTTCAAGTTCATTTATTTTATTTTGAGCATTGATATCAAACGCACTCATTTGCCTTAAGCGCTTAATTTCGTCCTCAATAGCTTGATTTTGGTTTGATAAATACATATTTCTGCTCAAATTTTTTCTTATTCCAAAATCCATGTTATTCTCCTTTTAAATAAATTTCAACTTAAATTAGAAAATAACTATATAATATTTTTCTTAGAATGTCAAGCAAAAAATGATATTTTTCTTATTTTATATACAATTTCATCTTTCCTTGCCCGAATTTTATTATTAAGCGAAAAGCTGGTAAACACTATATATCAAGGATAGCGCAAAAATTAAAATTGCCGAAATTTCCCGCCTTTTATCCTTATTTTTAATCAGCAAAAGCGGAAGATAGGTTAAGAGCATTAAAACGATATATATTCCGAAAGCAGAGCCGATGGCATTGCCGATACGCGCCGCCTCTCTCGGTAAAGAAGTATGATAATACGACGCGAAAGCAAGCATAATAAGCGTTAAAATTTTCATTCCGATAATAAATTTATTATCAACCTGCAAATCTTGTTTGTTATCTTTTTTGATTTCTTTTGTTTCTTTTGTTACATTTTCATTTTCTTGCATTATTTTTTCCTTATTAAAACCATTTTTCCCTACTCATCGCCGATTCTTAAGGCTTCGATGAAGGCGGACTGCGGAACTTCAACCTTGCCGAATTGGCGCATACGTTGTTTACCTTTTTTCTGCTTATCAAGGAGCTTACGCTTACGGGTAATATCACCGCCGTAGCATTTTGCCGTAACATCTTTGCGCATCGGAGAAATTGTTTCACGCGCAACAATACGCCCGCCGATTGCCGCCTGCAACGGAATTTTGAACAAGTGTCTCGGGATTAAATCTTTTAATCTTCCGCAAATTTGGCGCCCTCTTGCCTCTGCCTCCGCGCGGTTGCACAAAAACGAAAGCGCGTCAACCGGCTCTTCGTTAATCAAAATCTGCACTTTCACCAAATCAGCAGGCGCATACCCGATAAGCTCATAATTAAAGCTGGCATATCCGCTCGAAATTGACTTTAAGCGGTCATAAAAATCAAACACGATTTCGCTAAGAGGAATCTTATATACCACCATCGCGCGATTACCGACATAAGTCAAATCTTCCTGCTCACCGCGGCGCTCGGTACAAAGCTTCAAAATCGAGCCTAAATACTCATCAGGCACCATAATCGTGGCGCGCACCATCGGTTCTTCAATCAGCTTAATGGTTGACGGATCAGGCATATCCGCCGGATTATGAAGCGTAAATTCCGTACCATCCGTAAGATAAATCTTATATGCCACCGATGGCGCTGTGGTGATAATATCCAAGTCAAACTCGCGCCCGATACGCTCCTCAATAATATCCATGTGAAGAAGCCCTAAAAAGCCGCAACGGAAGCCCAAACCCAAAGCGCCGGAATTTTCCGGCTGATAGTTTATGCTGGCATCATTAAGTTTGAGTTTTGCCAAAGCGTCCTTCAACGCGCCGTATTGACTGCTGTCAGTCGGAAAAATCGAGCAGAACACAACCGAAACCGAAGGCTTAAACCCTTCCAAAGCTTGAGCGCACGGCAGTTTATTATCGGTTATCGTATCGCCGATTTTGCAGTCTTCCACGCTCTTGATACTGGCGGTAATAAAGCCGATTTCGCCGGGATAAAGCGCTTCAACATCAGTCATTTTCGGTGTAAACACCCCTATTTTATCAATCACATAATCCTGCCCGTTAGACATCATGCGAATATTTTGTTTTTTGCGCAAAACACCGTCTTTTATGCGCACCAAAATAATCACACCCAGATAAGAATCATACCAACTGTCAATAAGGAGCGCCTTTGTCGGCGCATTTACATCGCCTTTCGGTGCCGGAAGTTTAGTAACAATTTTTTCGAGTAAATCCGGAATTCCAACACCTGTTTTACCTGAAACTTCAACCGCATCAGCCGTATCAAGCCCGATAACATCTTCGATTTGCTCTTTAACTTTTTGCACATCGGCAGACGGCAAGTCAACTTTGTTCAGCGCCGGCAAAATTTCGTGGTCATTATCAAGCGCAAGATAGACGTTTGCCAAAGTTTGCGCCTCAACACCCTGAGTGGAATCCACCACCAAAACCGAGCCTTCGCACGAGGCAAGCGAGCGCGAAACCTCATAAGTGAAGTCAACGTGTCCGGGCGTATCCATCAAATTAAGCTGATAAGTTTTGCCGTCTTTTGCCTGATAATTCAGCCGCACGGTCTGCGCCTTAATCGTGATACCGCGCTCACGCTCAATATCCATTGAGTCAAGCACCTGTTCGGTCATCTCACGGCTTTGCAAACCGCCGCAATATTCAATCAACCTATCGGCAATGGTTGATTTTCCGTGGTCAATATGGGCAATAATGGCAAAATTTCTAATCAGGCTTAAGTCTTGCATAATTTCTCCTTTTGTTTTGCGCCACCATAAAACACTTTTTTGCGCTTGGCAACAGGAATTATCAAACATTACCAGAAAACAAAAAAAAGAAAGCATCACTTAAGTAATACTTTCTTTCTTGTATTGTTTCTCCGCCAAAAAAATTGCATGATTTTTAATTTATAACCCCCACTGCATGCGAAATTTTTCTGATTGAATTAAGTTCAATTTGGCGCACACGTTCTTTGGAAATGTGATAATATCGGCTTAAATCTTCAAGAGTTGAGCTATCTTCGGCAAGCCTTCTTTTATATAATATATCGCGCTCTCTTTCATTTAAGATGGTGATGGCTTGCTTAAATAATTTGCGCTGATAATTTATGGTTTCTCTTCTTGCTAACAGCGCTTCTTGATTCGGTTTGCCGTCAGCAATAAAATCTAGCCATTCGCTGGAAGAATCCGAATCTGAATCAACCGTAACATTTAATGAGCTGTCATGCGCCTGCAGGCGATTATTCATTTCTTTTACTTCTTGCACACTAACATCAAGCGTGCCGGCAATTTCCTTTAAGAGCGGGTCTGACAAAGCCCTGTCATCAACCAAACCCAGTTGATTTTTTATTTTTCGCAAATTGAAAAACAATTTTTTCTGTGCCGCCGTTGTACCAAGCTTCACGAGCGACCACGAATTTAAGATATATTTTTGCACTGAGGCTTTTATCCACCACAAAGCATATGTTGAAAACCGAAATCCTTTTTCCGGTTCAAATTTTTCTAAAGCGTACAAAAGCCCCATATTTCCTTCGGCGATGAGTTCATCCATCGGCAATCCGTAGCCGCGATATTTTGAAACAACCGCCACCACTAATCGTAAATGTGAGGTAATTAATTTATAGGCGATTTCTTCGTCTTTATTTTGCTTATACTTAATTGAGAGTTCGTATTCTTCGTCTTGGCTTAAAATCGGGTATCGACGAATTTTTTGTAAATATCTTGCCAGATTAATTTCCGGCGAAAAGTCCAGTCCGGTGAGAGTCGCAGTTTCCATAACCTTCTCCTTTCCTTATTTTCAAACGCGAATAATAAAGAAGAAAGTTTATTTATCAACATGGCTTTTGGAATATAAGCTAATAAATAAAAAGATTATATTTGCTTTAGTATTTGCCTCAAGTCTTGCAAATCTGCCGGAAGTTCCGAATCAAATTGCATAAATTTTTTGGTGCGCGGATGAATAAAACCCAAACTTTTGGCATGCAGAGCCTGACGCGGAAAAGCATTGATTTTTGTTTTAATTGCCTGCGGAATTTGAAGCGAACTCTTATGATTTTTAATATAAACCTTATCTCCGATAAGGGCATTACCGATTGAACTTAAATGCACTCTTATCTGATGAGTACGACCGGTTTCCAAATTGCACTGAACTAGTGCCGCCGCACGCTTAAACAGCTCTGTGGTTTGATAGTTTGTAACCGCTGATTTTCCGCCCGTTTGCACTAAAGCCATTTTCTTCCTGTCCGCCGAACTTCTGCCGATATTTCCTTCTATTGTGCCTTTCAGCGGATTAGGATTTCCGTAGACAAAGGCAAGATATGTGCGTTCAATTGAATGCTCGGCAAACTGTTCGCTTAAAAAATTATGCGAAAAATCGTTTTTTGCCACCACCAAAAGTCCACTCGTATCTTTATCAATGCGATGAACAATTCCCGGACGTTTCACTCCGCCAATGCCAGAAAGACTGCCTTTACAATGAAATAAAAGAGCATTAACCAATGTGTGGCTATATGCTCCGGCTGCAGGATGAACCGTCATTCCGGCAGGTTTATTTATCACCAACAAATCATCATCTTCAAAAACAATATCAAGCGCAATATCTTCCGGCTCCGGCTCGGCTTCTTCTGCCGGCGGAACAATTATCATATATTCATCTCCGGATTTTATTTTGCGAGAGCTGTCTGATATTTTTTTATCAAATAAAAACACATTTCCGCCGTCAATCAGTTGTTGCAATCTTGAACGTGAAATATCCGAAAACCGCAAAGACAAAAATTTATCTAAACGAATACCGGCATTTTCTTCTTCAACTTTTATCAAAAATGTTTCTCTTATTTTTTCCTGCATTTTATTCTTTTTTTAAACAATTTTTATTGATTATTATAATAATCTCTGATAACGTTAATTGTAATAAAATGCAAGTATTTTTGTTTTATGAGGTTATTTTATGGCTGATGATAAAAACATTATGAATGATGACGATTTTGAAAAACTGCTGAATGACTTTATTAACAGTGGCCCTGATGTTGAAAAGCCGGATAATAAAAAACAACCAGATAACAAAGTACGCCAAGCCGAAAAAAAAGCTGCCGAGTTTATTTCAGATAGCTTTATAGAAATAAAGCCTGAAACTGAGGAAAAAACAGAAAACTATTATCCCGATTTTACTGACAATTCTGATACAGAGCCGGAGGAAGATGCCGACTTTAAGGAAGTGCAAAGTGCCTTATCAGATGCCAAAGCCGATTTTGAAGAGCAGGAAAATCAACCGATGCTCGGCACTGATGAATCGGAGCTGGCGCAAGCATTTATCAATTATTCCAGCTCAATCAATAACTTATCAAGAGTGCGCTTACAAAAAGAATTTGTTCCTAATTTTAAGATAGAAATGCTGTATCCGAATTATAAGCCGAGCACAGGTTTGGTGCTTTCTGATGATTTGGTTGACGGGTGGTTGATGTTGTGCAAAATGTTTCCGCAGGATGTCGGTACTTTCCCGCTTAAATCAACTGATGAACAATTTTTAAATTTTGCCGAAAAACTTTCTAATCAGGATTTGCAGTTAGCCGTAATTTCATATGTTGAAATTTTAATAGATTTGGAAGCTTGCGAACTTTCATATATGGCAAAATTATTGCGCTATCAGGAAAAGCATGTGAAAAGAATCCTTTATGAAGAATATTTAGCCCGCAAAGAACGTCAACAAAAATTTGTAACAGCCATTTCCAAACAAAATTTTCCGATTGATGCTGAGTTGTTGGTTACAAATTATTTCAGAGTATCACAAAAAGACGTTGACGGTGCATTTAAGGCACTGACTACCAATCCGGCAATTTTTGCCCCTATTGATTTTAAGAAACTGAAACCACGATTTTTCGGGCTTATCAAGGTTTCTCCGCGCGACGGAATCAGAATGAATATTAAAATCGGTAATTTTTTAAAGAATTTGCGAGTATAAAACTCTGGACAAAAACATTTTTTTGTGATATAGTACGATAAACAGATGATAAATGGAGGCAAAAATGGCTGAAGATACAAAAGAAGAAATACGCGTTAATGAAGACGAAGGCAATATCCATGTCGGCGGTAAAAAAGATGAAATGAATGTAAAATCGGCGAATAGCGAACTCAACGTCCTGCAAAGTTCCAATGCAGAAGAAGATAACGAAGATAACAAGAAAAATGAAGCAACTGTTGATAATTATCCGGAAGAATCGAGTCTATCAAAACCATATAACAGCGAATTTAGTAGAATAAAAGATCAGGATATTTCTCAATATTTGTGGGATACTTTTCTTGATTTGCTAAACAAAGGTCTTAAATCCATAAATGACAAAATAATAAATTCAGTTAATTCCGGAATCGGCAAACACGACCGCGGACCGGCAAAACCGGAATCCTTAAAAGAGGAAAAGGTTAAGCATACTGCCGAGCGTGCCAAAAATTTATATGAAGCCGCAAAAACCGAAGCCGATGCCTTCGAAAAAACCATACCTGACAGCTTGAGAAAACCTCCGGCAAGCCTCAACGGAAAAGCTGAATGCGACAGATTTTCAAAGATTCTGTGCCGAGCACACACCGTTGCCTATAATCTTGCCGCTTCTGAATTTTTGCACGAAAAAATGAAGGATAAAGGCTTTGATTTTGCAACCATGGATAAAGATGCCCTAATCAAAGAGCAACAACAGCGCATTTTGGAAAAGCACGAAAAAATGATGGCCGGTGTGATGGCAACATATTTTTATTCCCAAAACATAGAAGGAATGTCCGCACAAGAAATACTTAAAGCTTGTGAAGAATATGTAAGTATTCGCGAAAAAGAATCGGAAGATATCAAATCGCTGATAATGCATGATCTTGAAAAAGGTAATATCGTTGCCAACGATAAAAAACCTAACCGCGATATCGGAGTAAAAATCAATGCCTTTAATCAGTCATTTGCCAAAGATGCCCTAATTATGCCGGAAGCCGTAAGATCTGCAACAACTTTGCTTAAAGAAAACAGCTTGTCCGCAGATGAAATGGTCGGCCTTGAATCCTTAGCGAAGACAGAAAATGCTTTCAGAATTTTTGAAAATACCACTCTGGTTGATATAAGAGCGCAAGCAAAAGCTTTGGATGAGGCAATCAAAAGAAATAAAGACAATCCGACCCGCGCCAGAATTGCGGCCATGAAGAGCAAGTTAAGAAAGAACCCGGTTACGGCAAATATGGTCAAGAAGTATGCAAACAACGCCATCTTAAAAGCCGTCAACAAAAAAAGCGGTGGAAGAACGTCCTAAGCCATGATAAAAAAGCTGTTTCACCTTATTTGTGTTCTGTTTTTCGGCATAGTCAGCTGTGTATTACTATGGTTAGTATACACGCTTACGTTTGCTCTTATTTATCGAATTGACTTATTATCAATGCAAACATATGTGCGCATTTCGCAATTTTGGAACAGCGGAGGTGTTTTAAGTTGGAAAGACACATTTATGGTGCTTGCGCTTAGCACATATTTGCCTTTTTGCTTATTTATTTTTTATCGCTTATATCAATTTAAGTTTATAAACATACTGATAAAGCCGTTTGAGTGGTGGCAAAACCGCACATTACGCAACTATTGTGAAGTATCGGTAAATATTAAAAATCTTAAGATTGAAGATAAAAAAACCATAGAACAAGTCGTACAAGAGCGACTTGAAAAAGAAAAAGGTAAAATAAAAAATACAAATAAAGAAGATTTACGCAAAAATATTATTGAAAAAATAAATCAACAGAAGTAAAGTTTATTTTAAAAAAATAATCACTTTATTAACGATTAGTGGTTAGAATAAGAAAAAAACGGAGTGTTTAGCAGTTGAAACCTTTATTGGTATTTGCAAGAATAATAATTGTCGGTTGTCTATGGAGTATAGTCTTCATAGAAGGTATCCGCGTTATTATGCTTTGTAACTGGCACTTTGATATATTTTGGGGTGATCACTGGCGCCAATTTTTTGAATTATGGAAAGCCGGTTGGGAGATAAACGCACCGAAAGAATGGGCTTTCATCCTGATTTTGATAACATTCTTCCCTATGCTTATTACGGGATGGTGGACGTTATGCCTGGTTGCGTGGGAAGACATTATTCGCGATATCATACTTTTACCTTATCGTATATACCAATACTTTATTAAAGCTCCGCTGAATGTTATTACCACAAATAACAAATATGGCGTAACCAAGAAAAAGTCATATAAGCAAATTCGTCCGGCAGGAGTGAGTAAAATTTATACTCCTATCTCGGATTACGGTGCAGAAAATCAACAATCCATTCCGCCGGCTGTAGCAAAAGCAAGCGGATATCCAACCTCTACTCCGGTTTTGCAATACACACCGGCACAAAGTTTTTCTTCCGCATCAAATCGTGTTGCCGGAAAAGTCAACAAACCTGATATTCCGGCTACTATTGATCATGCATTGTTTAAGTTTGATGACGGAGATGATGATTTCGATTTAGATATTGATTCTTTTGAAAAAACAGATTTTTCAAAGCCTTCAAGAGACACACGTCCGGCACCTAAAAAAACTAACTATTATGATGACGATGACGACTTTGATGAACCAAAACCAACACGAGCTGAAAGACGCCCGACAAAAGATACCTTTGAGTTTGATGAAGATGATGAGCGACAGATTAGCCGTAATGCCAAACGACAACGCCAAAATAATAATCAACATGAAGACAACGACGATATGAGACGCGATAATCGCCGTAACAAACAAAATCAAGAACGTGATAATCGCTCTACCAATCGCCCTGAACAATCTAAATCAGATGATAATGCTCGTCGTGACACTCCGCATAATCCGATTTATGAAACTTTCCAACAGAAGGGCTATGATGTTATTACCAATATTACGGTTAACGGCACAACCTTTGACTTTGTCGGTGTTTCCGACACAGATGTTTGCCTCTGCTTGGTTGATAAAGAAACCGGAGATTGGTTGGCGGATGAAGAATTGTTCAACGGTGAAGATCCGCTTTGGTTTTCTGAAGACAGCCATCGTGTTTCGCCGGTCAAAAAAGCGGCAAATGCTCAAAAGAAGGTATACACCGCTTTGGCTGATGCCGGATTTAATATGATAGTTAAACCTTATGTTGCAATTCAAGCCGCAAATATCATCAATGCCGATGACATGATAGACGTTTGGGATAATCTTGGCGTAGAAGTAACCCGCATTAACCGCGGAATGCCGAAAGAGATAAAATTATTGTCAAAAACCTTAAGCGAACCGCAAGGAAATTTAAGCAAAAAAGATATTGATAAGGTTCGCAGAATATTAAAATCATTAAAATAAGGAGGAAAAATGGCAAGTGATCGTGGTGAAGAATGGAAAGAATATGACGCCGCCGTAAAATGGATGCTCACAACCCTTTTTATTTGCGCCGGCCTAACAATTTTTTTCTTAATATTTTCTCTGCCATTATCCTATATTGTCGGCAATGGTATTTCAAAGGCAACTATGGATTACATCGGCAAATTTTTAGGGCTGATTGCTGAAAATCCTTCTCACTTATTTAGAATGTATGGACGTTGGTTTCACCAGATAATCAGTTATAAAGGTGCTTTTTCGTGGGCGTTATGGGTGCCTATTTTGCCGTTTATCATCATTCCGGTCGGTTTAATAATCAGCGCCATGATTAGTCCTTATCGTTTTCAGACAAACATTCACGGTTCGGCACGTATTGCTCAGCTTCGTGATATAAAACAAATGAGCCTGCTCGGATTTGACGGATTTTGTCAGGTAGTCGGAAAATTTGACGGTAAGTTTTTGATGTTAAAAGAAACATTGGCAACCTTATGTTGCGCCCCTCCGGGAACCGGTAAAACTGCCGGTGTGGTTATTCCGACAATTTTTAATTCTGATAAATTAAGTATTATCGTTAATGATCCGAAACCGGAGCTTTGTTATTCCACCACCGGTGCCAGAGCAAAAGTAGGTCCGGTATTTGTAATTAACTGGGGTGCCGAAGATAATCCGAGTGAAGGAATTTATTATCCGAGCTGGAATCCGCTTTCGCCGAATGCCATGCCGGAAGTTGGTCCGGATCGTGATATGTATGTCGATTCCATGTGCAATATTTTGGTTGAAGATCCGAAGGGCGGTGCCGATCCGCACTGGTCAAAAACAGGCCGTGCCGCCTTAACCGGATTTATTCATTTTGTGGCATCAAAATGCGACCGCGCTCGCGCTAACGACTATTTCATCGGCAGAATCTTTGAGGGTAAGCTCGATGAAAAAGACAAAGAAGTCTTAGAAGGGTATTATGCCGAAATGCGCGATCCGGCTGCACCTCGCGCCATTCAAAACCTCAAAAACGGCACACTGACCATGGATAACTATCTGCCGATTGGCACATGGAACTTGTTGCCAACCCGCTGGATCGGGCGTGAGGCATGTATTGCCATGATTATGGAATGGATTACGGAAGCGCAAATTAATGCCGCACAAGAAATTCAACGCCGCATGGACGAAGGCGATCAAATGGCGGCAATGGCCGATCCTACGCACGATATGTTGGAAGAAGCCGTTGCAGAAGCTCGTATGTATGGTTATTCACAACGTTGCATAACAGAATTAAGTGCCTTGAGTAATACACCTGATAAAGAGCGCGGTTCTATTTTATCAACCGCCTTTTCCGGTATTAACGTATTTAAAAACCAAGCTGTTAAAGCACGTACAAGTTTCTCGGATATTCAGTTTAAGGACTTGCGCGGTATGAAAGATCCGGTTACCGGTGAATGGAAGCCGATTTCGGTTTATCTCTCGGTTAACCAAGTTGATGCCCGCGCGCTAGGCGTTATCAGTAGTACATTTATTGAGTTGATGAGTTCATATTTGATTTCTAATCCGCCTAATCACGTTAACCGCACTGATGGCAAGATGGGACCGTTCCCTGCTTTGTTCATCCTCGATGAGTTTCCGCAAATGCCGAAAATGAAAGCTATTATTGACGGACCGGCGGTAGGTCGTGGTCAAAAAGTGTCGTATTTGCTTATCGGACAAGATTTAGGCCAAATTTCCGGTAAATACGGAAAAGATGATTTGGAGACGGTGATATCCACAACAGCGTGCAAAGTTATTTTATCACAAAACAACGAAGTTACCGCCCAACGTTTTTCGAAAATGGTCGGCAATAAAACGGTTCAAGTTTCTTCATTCTCACGTACGGAAGGTTCTTTGGGTAAAGACTTTAACCCGCTGGCGAAAAACGTTAACTATCAATTGCAAGGCGTTCCGGTTATCAGCGCAACTCAGCTTTTGAGTTTGCCGATGTTAAAACAGGTTGTATTAATGCAAAGTTATATTGATCGCCCGATTATGGCTGATTCTCCACGTTGGTATTTAGATAAACACATGCGTAAACTTGCTAAGATTCCGCCATCACCAAACGTGCCGGATTGGATTGTGGCTCAGCGTGAAGACATCAACGATGATATGCTCGCTAAACTCGGTATTGAGTATGACGAAAATGCCGTTGATGATGATACTTTTGAAGTCGATGAAGAGCAACCTCAAGCATAATATAAAAGGTCAAAAGATATGACTGAAATAAAGAAAAAATTAGGGATTATTGCCGGAGAAGGTCAACTACCGCAAATTTTAATTGATTTCTGCAAAAAAGAAAAACGTGATTTTTTTGTTTTAGCCATAGAGGGTAATGCGGACAAAGCCATTTTTAATCCTCAAATACCTCATCAATGGATTAGAATTGGTCAGGCAGGAACAGGTTTTAAGCTTTTGCATGAACAAAATGTTACCGAAGTAATAATGATTGGCACAATAAAGCGCCCTACTCTTTCTGATTTGGTTCCTGATTTGCGCACAGCCGCGTTTTTTGCAAAAATCGGGCTTAAATCGCTTGGCGATGATGGCATTTTGCGCGCTCTGGTTAAGGAAATAGAATCGGAAAATATGCGAGTTGTCGGCATTCATGAGGTTTTACCTCAACTACTGGTTAAAGAAGGTATATTAACCAAAACCAAACCTGATAAACAAGCACTTGCCGATATTAAAAGAGGTATTGAAGTTGCATTTGAACTCGGCAAACTTGATGTCGGACAATCGGTGATTGTGCAACAAGGTTTAGTCTTAGGCGTTGAAGGGATTGAAGGAACTGATGAGCTTATAAAGCGTTGCGGAACCTATAAGCGCAAAGGAGACGGCGGTGTTTTAATAAAACTTCGTAAACCGCAACAAGATATGCGTATAGATCTGCCGACTATCGGCACGAAAACCATTGAGCAATTACATAATGCCGGAATGAAAGGAATTGCCGTGCATAGCGGTAATGCACTTATTGTGAATGAAGATGAAGTTATTGGGCTGGCAAATAAATACGGCATGTTTATTATCGGCATTATACCAACGGAGGAAAAATTATGAAATATTACCTGATTGCAGGAGAACCCTCCGGTGATGCCTTAGGCGCAAAGCTTATGGATGCTTTGAAAAAAGCAGATAAAAAAGCTCAATTTTTTGGTGTCGGCGGTGACTCCATGCAGGCCTCAGGACTAAAATCTTTATTTAATATCAGTGATTTGGCAATTATGGGTTTGGCTGAGGTTATTCCAAGTATTCCGCGCGTTTTGCGCCGCATTAATGAAACAATCGAAGATATAAAACAACAAAAACCTGATGCCGTAATCAGTATTGACAGTTGGAGCTTTTGTTCCAGAGTTCATAAAAAATTGCGCAAATTAAACTTAAATATTCCGCAGATTCATTATGTTGCACCACAAGTATGGGCTTGGAAGAAAAAGCGCGCCAAAACAATGTATAAATATATTGACCATTTGCTTACTCTGTTTCCGCAAGAGCCGAAATATTTTACTCCCTATAATTTGCCGACAACCTTTGTCGGGCATCCGGTGATTGAAAGCGATATCGTAAACGGCAAAGAAAGCGACTTTAAAAAGCGCCACAAAATTTCGGAAAAGAAAAAAATAATGCTTGTGCTTCCGGGCTCACGTCATAATGAGGTTGAACGATTATTGCCGACATTTCTTGAGGTTGTAAATACTATTAAAACAAAGCATACCAATTTTGCCTTTGTTATTCCGACTGTCAGCACAGTGGCGGAAAAAGTTAAAAAAGCAGTAAAAGATTCCGGTTTACCGATTATTGTGGTTGAAGGGCAAAAAGAACGCCATGATGCTTTTAAGCAGGCAGAAGTCGCCATTGCTGCTTCCGGAACGGTTGCTCTTGAATTGGCAATCGTTGATGTTCCGCATATTATTGCTTATAAGGTACCGAAGCTGACCGAATGGATTGCTCGCCACTTTATCCATATTCAATTTGTAAATTTGAGCAATATTCTTCTGGGACGCGAGATTGTGCCGGAATTATTGCAAGATGATTGCAATGCCCAAAACATTGAAAAATATGTTGAACAGTTTATATCACGAAAAGGCATTTATAAACGCCAAATGGAAGGGTTTGCTAAAGTGCGTAAAATATTGGGTTTTGAAAAACAAATGCCGAGTAAAAAAGCAGCCGAAACCATTATCGGAGTCATTAAAAACAAAAAATGATTCGTCGCTTTTTGCAAAATCTCTATAATAATTTTCTAGAAGAGCAAACACGTTGGATTGCTCTTGTGCCTATTTTATTCGGACTTGGTATAGGGCTTTATTTTTCACTTCAATTTGAACCGAAATATTGGATTTCCTTAGTAGTTCTTGAGCTTTTGCTTTTTGTTTTTTATCTCGTGCGCCGACACATATCATTTCATCTGCCTTTATATGCTTTAATGCTGATAACATTGGGTTTTGCCAATGCTCAACTTCATACGGTTTATCAAAGCAGGCACGTTGAAAGTATAAATGATGTAAATACCTATATTTTAGGAAAAATATCTGATATATCGCTAAGCTCGAAAGGAAAAATTCGCTATACTTTAGAAAGTGCTTCCGATTTTGATAAACCACTAAAAGGCAAATTTCGCCTAACATCAATGTCTAAAGATAATAATTTTGCCGTAGGTGATTGTGTGGAAACTGCTGCAAAGCTCCTCTCCGCACCTCAAATACCGCTCAAAAATTCATATGATTTGAGCCGAAAATATTTTTTTGACGGATTAAGCGCCACCGGTTATACTTTAGGTGATACATTCAAAATAACTTGTCCGGCAAATTTGAAAACCAGCAACTTCATGGCTGAAGTAAATGCTTTTCGCCAGAAAATAGCTGAGCGCATAAACAAGCTTTTGCCTATTGCTGAAGCAGGAGTGATTGATGCAGTCTTGATTGGCGAAAAAAGCTATATTCCTCAACAAATTACCGATGATTATCGCAACTCCGGATTAGCGCATTTTTTAGCTGTTTCCGGTTTGCATTTAGGCACAATTGCCGGACTTATTTTCTTCTTGCTCAGGTGGATAATTTCGCTGTTTCCGCAAATAGCTTTACGCTATGACAGCAAGAAAATTGCCGCAGTTATAGCTATATTCTTCTCCTTTTTATATCTTCTTATTTCGGGCATGGCAATACCGGCACAAAGAGCTTTTATTATGACAACAACGGTTTTAGTCGGTGTAATTTTTAATCGTCAGGCAATATCCTTGCGTATGGTCAGCTTTGCCGCCTTAATGGTTTTAATTATTTCTCCGTTTGCTTTAGTTTCGGTCAGCTTTCAGATGTCATTTGCTGCTGTAACGGCTCTTGTGGTTTTCTATGAAAAATTTGCCACAAAAATTTCTGCTTGGAGTTATGACAAAGGCTTTATCTTTAAAACCCTTTATTATCTTATCGGGATTGTTGTTTGTGATTTAGTGGCAAGCATTGCGACCGCACCGTTTGCCATATATCATTTTCAGCGCCTTGCCCTATACACAAGTTTAGGCAACCTTTTAGCCGGCCCGCTTATTGCTTTTTGGATAATGCCGTGCATTTTATTGTCTCTCATGGTTCTGCCGTTCGGACTCTTAGTTTATCCGCTTAAATTATTAGCTCTGGGCATTAATCTTCTTAATCACATAACTGCCTATGTTGCCAACCTGCCCGGCAGCGTTTTATATATCCATTCGCTTGCGTTTGGTGGTTTTATGCTGATTGTCTGCGGAGCAATTTGGCTTTGTATCTGGCAAAAGAATTGGCGTTATTTTGGTTTAACGGCTATTATTGCAGGATTTTTAACAATGTTTAACAAACCGCTTCCAGATGCAATAATATCTTTTGACGGCAAAGGTATTGCACTTCGCGATAATAAGGATAAATTGCTTTTAGTTCCGCTTGGCAAAACAAACAATTTCGCAAAAGAAATCTGGAAGGAAAACTTTAATCTGACAGTGCCGGATAAAAAAGAACAAAAAATACTGAAACAAACAATATCCGGAAAAAAGAACAGATATGATAATATTGATATAACTTGCGATAATAAAGGAAACTGCGTTTATAAAAACATTTTGAAATTTAAGACAGACGGAAAAATATTTTTGCAAGATAAAGAAATTGATAAAAAATTCGGCGCCTATATTTATCTCAGCAACGGCGCATATTTTGAACCGCTGATTGAACCATCATGCCGCCCGTGGCAAAATTGCAATAAATAAATTTATTTTTTATTGTTTTGAACCATTCCCAACTGATTGGAAAGCTCAGCTATGCCTTTATTAAACAAAATCGGCAATAATTCGGCAACAATTTCAATATTTTTTTGTAAAGCCTCTTTTTCGATTTTTGAAAAAGACGACAGCACATGATTTATGATATTTTCTTGGATGTGCACAACAGGATGCCCTACTCCGATGCGAATACGATTATAATTAGGTGTGATGCATGAATCAATGCTTTTTAAGCCGTTATGCCCGCCGGGACCACCGCCGATTTTGGCTTTGATTTTATCAATCGGTAAATCCATATCATCATGAATAACCACGATATTCTGCGGCAATATTTTATAAAAAGAAGCGGCTTTAATCACACTGTTGCCGGAAAGATTCATAAAAGTTTGCGGCTTTAACAAATAAACTTTTTGCCCTTCAATATTTCCTTCGGCAATCAAGCCGTCAAATTTTGAGCGAAACGACGAAAAATTATAGCGGCGAAATATCTCGTCCGCCGCCATAAATCCGACATTGTGGCGGGTATTGGCATACTCACTGCCGGGGTTTCCCAAACCAACCACTAAAAACATCTTTTTTCCTTATTTACGCATAAAATCAACGTGAATAGGTTTGTCAGAAACCGGATGAAATTGCACATCTTGGCACTTAACTTTTGTGTTTTTGCCATCAAGAGCAATAACGATTTCAGAAGTGTAGAAATCGCGAATATCCAAAGCTTTTTCGAGTTCAACCGGATCAAGACTGATTAAAACAACGTCTTTTTTTCCGCCATAAATAACTGCAGGAACGCGACCCTCACGACGACAAGCACGAGCTGCCCCCTTACCTGCTTTTTCACGCTTTTGCGCATTAAAAGTAATATCTGTCATTTTATTTTTCCTTAAAATAAATTTTAAACACCCGATAGCCTCCAGGGGTGCCATCGGTAAAGCGAGGTATAAACTTTAAATTTATAAAATGCAAGCACTTTTTTTGTTCTGTGATCTGATTTTTTGCTTGTATTTATTCTTTTTTCATTTATTAATTTGATAAATTTTTAGCATTTACTTTTTATTGAAAATAGTGTTGAATATTAAATATTGATTTTGCTGAAGGACTGAATTATGTGGTTTATTTTTGCTTTTTTGAACAGCTGGATTTATGCAATATATTATTTATGCAACCAAAATAGTAAACTTACACCTCAACAATTTATTATATATCGCGGTTTTATTGCTGCCTTTGCGGCAACACCTTTTATGTTGCTTTATCCGAGTGTATTCCCGCTGATGTTTTACATTATCGTGCTTTTTCAAGGTATAATTATTTCTTACATGGATCGCAAATATTTTGAGGCATTCCGCCGTTTCGGAGCAGAAAACGTTAATGCCATAAGACCTCTCACGGTTGCAATAACTTTTATCTCCTGGTTACTAATTGATCCGACAGTTTTTTTCGCTTATCTTGAAACTCCTTACCGCACATCTATAATTTCGCTGTCAATTATGGTTATAATAATTTCTGTTATAAAATATCGCGGACATGCTGTGGGTTTGAGCTGTTTTCAGAAAGTATTTCCTTTGTTGTTGCTGTCTTCATTGGTTGATATGAGTAACAAACTCATAATGGATTATACGAATGGTCATCTATATATTGCGGCGATATACCGTGTAGGACTAACCGGTTGGATTATAGGTTTTATTAACTTATTCACCAATTGTAAAAATAAAATAGACTATATACAAATTTTTAAGCTGAAAAATTTAGTTAAAGGCCTTTTTATTTTGTGGCTTGTTTTAAGTATGGTGATATTAAACTTGGCAATGTTTTATACTTCGCATCCGGCATACTGTTCGGCTGTATTTTATTTATCGGTTGTTTGGATTGTTTTAATAAATAAAATCAATCGGCTGCAAGGAAAAGTCGGTCCTTACCAAAGTCTTGATAAAAAGTGGATCTTTTCCCTTTTATTTGCAACTATTATATTAGTTCTGATCACCGGATAAAACACTTTTATAAATTAAATAAATTTTAAGTAGTCTGCATTAAATTGTAGAAAATTAATGATTTTGGAGAATAAAAATGCATGAAGTGATTTATTATAGATTTAAGAAAGATTTTTGGGCAATATTATGGCTGGCATTTGATGTTGCCGCACTGGCTGCCCTTTTTAAGTGTTTTTGCTGCGTTGCTCCCGGTTTATTTATGTGGCAAATCTTAACACTTATCATTGTTATCAGCATACACTTGGGTTTATGGCTATATAAATATGTGGCTGATAATGAAATGGCTGTTATCACCGATAAAGACATCAAAATTGATCACACCAATCCTATTGCATGGGAAGATATTGCTTATGCTGAAGAAAAAACAGTAAGATGTTGTTTTAAAAATCGTAAAATTATTTCACTTGTTCCTCATGACGGAATAAACTATAAATATAATTGGTTGCAACTTCACAATGCCGGATTTACTGCATTTTCTATTCCGTTATATGGCATAATTTCTAAAGAAGATGAAGCAAAAATCACTAAAATCATAGATAAAAAAGTTGGCATAAAAACAGCTAAAAACCAAAAAGAAAAACTTGCAAAACCGGCGCAAAAGAAAAACGCTGTAGCCAAAGACGTTAAAAAAGCTCCGCGAAAAAGCACGAAGAAAAGCACAGAAAAGAAAAAATAATCTTCATTTAATGATAAATCCCTTTGAAAATTTCAAAGGGATTTATTTATTTTTGCTATATTTATTTTTCATCCATACAAATAGAATGTCGCTCAATATCGTATGAAATGCTTAATTTTCCGCTTCTCAGTTTTTCGGCATACTGTCCGAAAATTTCATAGCGCCATCCGCTCATAACGGACGTTTTATCAAAATCACCGCGCACAAAATGGCGCAAATCATCTTCTGTGGCAACCAATCTTGAAACAACTTCATTTTCAGAAGATTGCAGTTTCAATAAAAACTTCAGCATTTCCAATAAACTTTGGTATCTTCCTGAAATTTGAATATCATTTTGTTTGTCGGCACGACACTCCATATCAGGAATAGGATTAATATTCGCTTCGTTTAATGCTTCTAAAATCTCGGCTCCGAGTTTTCCGTTAATTATATCCGATTTCAAATTGCGCACCTGTTTTAAATCATTTTGAGTTTTAGGCCGTGAACTTGCCAAATTAAGAATTACCTCATCTTTTATAATACTCTGACGCGGAGTATTAAACTTTTGCGCGCGCAATTCGCGCCATTTTGAGAGATATTTGAGCGCAGATAAAAATTGCGAAGTATGAACATTATGGCGAATTTTATGCCAAGCTTCATTCGGATCAACCTTATAATTTTTTAAGCTGCATAAATCTTCTGTTTCTTCTTTAATCCATTCTAAGCGATTATTTTTTTTCATTTGTTCAAGCAATGCTTTATAGCAATCAACAAGGTATGTAACATCATGCAAAGCATATTCCATTTGCCCTTCGTCTAATGGGCGAATACTCCAGTCCGTCAAGCGGCAGGATTTATCCAATTCTATTTTGCAAATTTCCTTTACCAATGCACCATAGCTGACATTTTCTCCAAAACCGCAAACCATTGCGGCAATTTGTGTATCAAAAACATTTTTCGGTAATTTACCGGTTAAATTATAAAAAATTTCCAAATCCTGACGACCGGCATGAAAAACTTTTACAATATTTTCATCTTGTAAAATATCTAAAAAAGGTGTCAAATCAATGTTTGAAATCGGGTCAATAATTGCCGCACCGCCGTCATAACCTATTTGCAACAAACAAAGTTGAGGATAATAAGAGTGCTCTCTTAAAAATTCTGAATCAACCGTAATAAATTGCTGTTTTTTTAAAATATTACAAAAATCTATAAGTTTTTCATCTGTATTGATTAAATTCATCTGCCATTTCTCCGAAAATAATAGCGATAATAATAGCTATTATTTAAGATAGCTTTAAAAATTCCGCCAGCGCATTAATTTCCGTTTCATATTCCAAACGCGTTAAAACCGTTTCGTTAGCATTTGTATTGCCGATTGAATGAATAAGCGGACGGTCAACATTTTTTAAGGCCTGCCGAAACAGTAAATTTTGCGCCGCAGAAATATAAAGTTCATCAACAATATCAGCATATTTATCGCTAAAGCGGTTTATGGGCTCGCCCTGCCAATAAAGATTGCCGTCATCTTGCCAGCGGCAATCGCTTGCGCCTTTCAAACAATAGGCATTAAGTCCGTAATATGAAAAAACCAGTTTTTGCGTTTCGGGATTTTTAAACTTTACACCTTGAAAAAAGCCCTCCAGACTTTTAAGTTGAAAACCGCGAAATTCAAAATCATAAGGGTAAAGATTAGATAAAATATGCGACAGCGGAGTCTTTATCATTATGCCGACATTTATCCATTTTTCGCACTCGCCGATAAGCTTGTTTTCGGCATCATAAAGCGGAAATCCGTCACAATAAAGCCGGCCGTTAATTTCCTCAACCGGCAATTGCTTCCACTTAAAGTGTTGCTTAAATTCCTTAAATTTTTCCAATTCTTCTTTTATTTTATCAGACATTTCTTTGCTCCTCTGTTTCATAAGTTTTTTCAATATAGGCAAAAATTTTTTGATAATCCGTAAATTTTTTGCAAGTCAAAACCGGAACTTTAATATCTTTCAAAAATTCTTTAATTTCCGCATTGATTTCTTGCCCGGTAACATCATAATCGCGGATTTTAGTTAAGGTAATTTTGCGATAATGATAAGCTTGCACCGGCAAGTCAGGTGAGATTGTTTTTCCGATAAGTTTTTTCGCTTTCAAAAAGCGTGTTGTAAAGCGCCAAATTGCAACAAACCTGTTGATACGCATATCAATAATAACATCAGGATTCATTTTTTCATACAAATGTTTTTGACAGCCTTCTGCAACCCACTGTTGATGATTCTGTAAAAATTCACTTAGCTTAGCAAAAGAATATTCGTGCGGATAATAACTTCCGCCATCTTGGGTGTTGCGGCAAATTTCATCAAGATTAAGGCGCGGTAAGCTATATTTTTTATTTATCGCATAAGCAAGTGATGATTTTCCCGCCCCAAGAGGACCAATGATTAATATTTTCAATTTTCAGTCCTTATCCATACACGCTTTTCCATCAGATTATCTTCTTTATATATTTCATCCTCATAACCGCCATATTCTAACATGACCTTATGCATAACGCTATATGAGGAAATATTATCCGCATTGCAAGTAATTAAGGCCTTATTAATTCCCATTTTTGCTGCCTCTTTTAAGCATAATTTTAAGCCTTCATATGCATAACCTTGACGATATTTCGACGGACGAATTTGATAAGCGATATGCCCGCCGATTTTCGCTAAAGCGGGTGTTAAAGAATGACGCAAATTAAAAGTTCCGATATAAATATCATTATCTACAAGCCAAAAAACAGTATGTGCAACATAACCAGATTTTAGATTTATGCCCAAAGAATCGTTTTCAGTATTTTCAAAATAATCCTTAAAATTATTTTCGGCCGCAACAATCATTTTGCTAACTGCAATAATCTCAAATTCTGAAGGTTCTTTTTGATACTCCGAAACTGCCTCATAAACACTTGGTAAATATTTTTTATTTGGTTTAACTAGTTTTAAGTTCATTGCGTTTTTATCTCCTTTATTTATAACTGTTTCATTGTAGTCAAAAAGGCATCTAAAAATTTCTCAGGATTTTGCGCAATTTCTTTTTTCAGCTCACTTAATGAAACTTCTCTGATTTCGGCAACTTCACTTTTATCCGGAACTATTTTTTCATCCGAATGCGCCGCAAAAATGTGATGATAAGCAACTTTTTTCCCTTCTCTTATCACGGGAAAAGCGGCGACCTCACGCTCGACTTCGGCTTCAATGCCCAATTCTTCTTTTAATTCACGTTTTGCCGCCGTTGCATAATCTTCGTCAGCATCCACGTGTCCGGCGGCCGAATATGTCCATAATCCGCCCCATTCTTTGTGTGAAGCAATTTTTTGCAAAATAAGATTTCCTTTGGAATTGAAAAGCAAAACTCCGGCAATCATCGGATAACGCTTCGGTTTTAATGGTGTTCCGCGCAAATGCGTTGATACTGTTTCGTCATTTTCATCGGCAACGGCAATTAAAGGCTTATTTGCCGCTATAAGAGCAAAAGGTGTGGAATTTTCTGCCGTTAAATCTTTAATATCCACCCAAAGTGCCCCGTTGGAATCCAAGCCGTCGCCGTTTGCTTTCGGCTCGCCTTCAATTTCAACATCATACAAAATCGCCTCGTGCTGCAACACTCCTTTTTCACCGCTTTCAGTCGTAAAATCCGAAAAGATAATCGATTTAAACCTTTCATTTTCTGCTTTAACCACTTTGCAACCGGTTTCTTCCCTAATTTCACGATACAATGTTTCATGATAAGTTTCGCCTTTTTCCTGTTCCCCGCCCGGCAAATCATATAATCCGGTATATGGTCCGCGAGCTTTCTTAACCAACAAAATTTTTCCGTTCTGAATTATGCTCGCGTAAATCCCAAAATGCATTTTTGTAACCTGCCGATTAAAAGCGGAAGAATATATTATGTTATTAGCAGAGTAGTGAAAAATAACCGGATATTTATCATCATTTGACCAAGCTTCAAATCTTGATGATAACCTATCAAATTTTTCTTCTTGTATAAACATTTCTTCCAGATCTTGCGCCGAGCGAATCACAATTCTTGCCTTTGCCTTAACCATATCAAAATATACACAATGAAATACTACACTATCTGTTATTTTTTTCGCTCTCTCATATACCTTTTTCCTGTCATCATGGGACCAAAAGCCATAGTCCATAATCACATCTGTGCCGGCTTTGACAATTTTCTCAGCCAAATCCCATAAAATCGCATCAACTTTATCATAATTCGGATGAAACTCAGCGTATGGCACACTACGACCATATAATTTTACCATAAATTCGTCATGAGTTAAGCGCACGGCCGGCAATTTTTTTTCCAGTTGTTTGGCAATTGTTGTTTTGCCGAAGCCTATAAATCCGACCATTAAATGTATTGTTGCTTTCATTTTATCTTGTTTCCCGATTAATTTTTGAATAATTACCGATTTCCTTTAGATGTTTATTTCTTATAGTAACATCTTCGGAAAACGTGTTTATTTGCTCTAAATGCTGTTTAATACGCGCTTTTGCGGTTTTTAAATCTTCTTTATTTATTTTAATTCCGTCTTCAAAATCAATTTGAGCCAAAAGATTTTTTCTTTTTTGCAGCGGCAATTTTCTGATTTCAACCGGTGTTAAACCTGTTTTGTTTTCAATCTTTTGCATTTTGATTTCTTCATTCAGCGTATACAAAAAGTCATCTTTTTCACGTTGCATTCTTTCGCGTATCTTGTCTTTAATAAAAGCGCTTTTTTCTGGAGAATATAAACTCACAAACTCATTTATCATATTTTCAAGATTGTTTGGCTCTGTCGTTGAAGGAGGATTATTTTGAGAAATTTTTTCAGCTCTTTTAACCTCTTCAACCGAAAGAGAAAGCTTTTTGTTCCATGAATTAACATTTTGCACACAGCCGACCATATATTTACTGTCTATTTTCCCCTTAACTTTTTCACCGCAGACTTCCAAAAACAAATATTCCTCTAAAGGCATATCAAAAATAATTTTGGCACCGGAAGTTCGGTTGTCGTCAAAGCAGCCCATATCATCTTTTTGCATAGTCAGCCAGAAGCTTTCGGCGTTATGAGCAGTAGCCATCAAACTCGGACCGTCATAACAGCTTCCGCCTTTCACATGCCAAGGTAACCCGGCAGCTTTTTTATTAAAAATCAGTCCGTTTTCTTTAATATTATCAACACGCTCATCAGCTACGCAACGATGAATCAAGCGTATCCACCCTTCCCTCAAGGAAGGCAGAGTTTCCAACTTATCAAAAACAACATCTGCGTGCATTTAATTTACCTCTGTTGTCCGATTGTAACACGACTTTTATAAAAAATCAAACACTAGTTTCTCTCTCTTATAATTTTAATCACAACAAAAAAATCCGCCTGTAAGATATAAATTCCAAGGCGGATAAAACAGCATTATAACAATATGTTAGAATGCATAATTCATTGAAAACGTAAATGTCTTCACAGAGTTTTCATATTTTGCGGTTACGTTTCTGGTATTATCTCCATTACCGGTTACTTTTGTATCAAGTGTTGCATCATGCGCGCTGATATAAGTAAATCCGGCATCAAAGCTCAACTTTTCACTATATTTATAGCCTAAGCCTGCAGAATACCAGATACGATTACTGTCCGGAATACGCGGAGTGCGGTGCTGAAAACGTACGGCACTTTGGTCATAAGCCAAACCTAAACGCAATTTCCATTGTTCATCAAGCATATAGCTTGTACCTATGGCATAAAAGTTCGTGTCACGCCAACTTTCCTGAGTATGAGAGATATAAGGTTTTCCCGGCTGATTATCACCATGACGGCTGATATAATCAAGATCTTGCAACGAGCTCCAGAACACGCGCTGATATTCAGCCATAACTGCCCAACGCTCATTGATATCATGATACAAACCAAATGAAAGCATTGCCGGTGTCACTAAGTCAACATTGATTTTTTGGTTAAGCAAATCATTAATAAAAGGACTTGGTGAATCTGATGAAGATTTTAATTTTCCTTTGATTTTATGCTCAACTTCACTGCGATATCCGATACCGGCACGTGTTGCATCATTAAATTCATACAACAAACCGAGTTGGTAGCCGACACCCAAAGAATCTCCGTCAGCCTGAACATGGTCTGTTCCCGTCATTCTGCTGGAATTGGTAAGGTGCGCCCATAAATATTGAAATTGAATACCGGCACCGATAGAAAGTTTATCAGTCGCCTTATAGGCAATCATCGGAGTAATATCAACCGCCTTTAAATCAGAGGTAACACCGTGATCGGAACCTGCCCAATCGTGATCATACTTTGTAATCATACCATACGGAACGTTTAAGGCAATTCCGGCAACTGTTTTATCATTCAATTGATATGAAAATGTGCCATAAGGAGAAACAGCGGCATGCACAACATTTTCAACATCAGCATCACGATTGCCGTTTTCATCTCTTACATTTTTTGCGCTTGCTTTAGGTGCAATATAAGAAGCACCAAAATTTATCTGCTTACCTTTTTGACGGGTTAAACCGGCAACGTTATAGTAAGCGTAAGAGTTATTTTCAGCTCCTGCCGTTGCTCCGGCAAAAGCATTTCCCTGAGCAGCGGAAGATTGCTCTCTCAAGTGGAAACCGGCTGCATAAGCACTTGACATCAATAAAACCGTGCTTAACGCCGTTAAAGTAGAAACTTTTATCATATATAGTCCTTGTTATCAATTTTTGGAAACTCCATTAGTTTCCTTCGGGAAACCATAAACCATATTTTTTTGATTTTAGCAACTATATTAGTAACCATATCAATTGCTACGGTGGATAAATCAAAATATATCAGTTAAAACAATATGTTATAAAAATATATCCTAACAGACTTGTTAATTATTTGAGCGAAACTGTTTACAAACAAAAAATAGTGATATAAACTTCGCTAAAATAAATAACAGAAAGGTTTGGACTGTGTTAAATTTTGTTAAGCTGTGTTTGCGCTTTATTTTAAGATTAATGAAAACAAAGTGTATTTTCGAATATAAGCCGGAAAAGTTTCCTAAAAAAGGTGTTTATGTGTGCAATCATGTCTCTTATTTAGACCCGATTATGCTGTTTGCATTTCTTCCGGGAAATCCGGTTTTTGCCATGAACGGACACTTATGGCGCCGCCATTGGATACGTTTTTTAATGCAAAAAGCTGATGTGATTGAATTCAACCCGATTGAACCGACAGATATCAAAAAGTTGATAGCAAAAGTAGATGAAGGTCGACAAGTGGTTATTTTTGCCGAAGGAAGAATTACCGAAAACGGCGGACTGATGAAAATTTATGAAGCTCCTGGCTTGGTTGCAGATAAATCAAAGGCTCCGATTATTCCGGTATGGATTGATGGTCCGCAATACGGATATTTTTCCAAAACAAAAGGAAAATTACCGCACCGCCCGCTCCCGAAAATGCGTATATATGTCGGAAAGCCGCAGAGCTTTAAGCTTAAAGATGAATTGCGCCGTCAGCGCGATCACATCAGCAATGAAGTATATGTGATTTTGCGTGAAATGGGTTTCAAAATTAATTACAATCCGGAAATTTCTTTGTTTGCGCAATTAATGAAAACGGCAAAAGTGTATTCTCGCAACGGCTTTTTCTCTAAGCGCCCGCGAATTATTGAGGATATAAACAGAAAACAAAAGTCTTATAAAGACATTATTGTTGCCTCATTTGCTTTAGGTAGAAGTTTCAGAAAATTTGCAACTCATAATGAGAATGTCGGAGTGCTTTTGCCAAACGCAATTGCTACCGTTTGCACATTTTTCGGCTTATCTGCTTTTGAGCGCACGCCGGTAATGATTAATTTTTCGGTCGGCGCAAAAAATATGGTTTCAATGTGCAAAACCGCTCTTGTTAAATCTGTTATAACCTCAAAAGCCTTCATCATAAAGGGCAAACTTGAAAATGTTATAGAAGAAATGGAAAATAGTGGTATAAATATTGTGTATCTTGAAGATATCGCAAAGAAAATGTCCATTTTCACCAAATTAAATGCTCTTTTGAGTTATAAAATAAAGCGCGTACCATATAAAAAAGGCGGAAATAAAAAAGCCGCAATTCTTTTCACTTCCGGTTCTGAGGGTGCACCTAAAGGAGTTGTTTTAAGCCATGCTAACTTTATGGCAAACATCAATCAAATGGCGGCAATTCAGACGATTAACTACAAAGATTTGTTGTTTAATGCGTTGCCGATGTTCCACAGTTTCGGTTTAACTGTCGGCACTTTATTCCCGCTGTTTGAAGGCAGTAAGCTGTTTTTATATCCATCTCCGTTACATTATCGCGTGGTTGCCGAATTAGTGTATGAATTAGGTGCAACCTTAATGATTGGTACGGATACTTTCTTGCGCGGATATGCCAAAATTGCCCACCCGTATGATTTTCATAATGTGCGCTTGATGTATTCCGGCGGTGAAGCTGCAAAACAAGACACAAGAAGCATGTGGATGGAGCATTCCGGCGTACGTATGATGGAAGCTTATGGCTCAACCGAATGCACTCCGGTTATGACGGCAAATAACGAAATTTTCAACAAATTCGGCTCAATCGGTAAACTTTTGCCGGGTATGGAATACCGCATTTCTCCGGTTGACGGAATTGAAACCGGCGGTGAACTTTGCGTTAAAGGTCCGAATGTGATGATGGGTTATTATATGCCAAACAATCCCGGAGTATTGGTCCCGCCTGAAAACGGTTGGTATCATACCGGTGATGTGGTTGATATTGATGAAATCGGCTTTTTCACAATTAAAGACCGCATTAAACGCTTTGCTAAAATCGGCGGTGAAATGGTTTCACTTAATGCCGTTCACGATATGGTTATTGAGGCAACAAAAGAAATGGGAGCTGATTTTTCTTATGGTGTTGTTGCCGTTCCACATGAAAGCAAAGGCGAACAAATTGTTTTGGTTACCAATAATAAAGATGTTACTTCTTCATTATTGCACGCATACGTTAAAATAAACGGCATGTCTGAACTTTATCTGCCACGCGTGATTTTATATCATGATAAACTGCCTGTATTTGCTACCGGTAAGTCAGATAATGTTACCTTAAAAAAAGAAGTTATGGAAGAATTGTTCCCGGTGGAAGAACAAAAAGCCGCATAAAAAATTTAATTTTAATAATATAAGGAAAAATAAAAATGGTTGGAAGTATAAATAAAGTTACCTTGCTTGGAAATTTAGGGGCTGATCCGGTTGTAAACAATGCTCCGAGCGGAGCAAAAATCGTGAATTTGCGTGTTGCTACATCTGATTCGTGGAAAGATAAAACAACCGGCGAGCGCAAAGAGAGAACCGAGTGGCACAGAGTTGTGATTTTTAATCCGCAACTGGCAGAAACCGCTGAAAGATATTTGCGCAAAGGTTCAAAAGTATATTTAGAAGGTCAACTTCAAACAAGACAATGGAAAGATAACAACGGCGCCGATCGCTACACCACCGAGGTTGTTTTGCAAAATTTCGGCTCTACCATGGTGTTGCTTGATGCTCGTAATGGAGGTTCTGATTATGCTCCGGCGGCAACTGCAGGAGATGATGTTTTCGGAACATCTTCTTCCGGTTGGGACAACAGTTCAGCCACAACTCCATCGGCTGATTTAGATGATGATATCCCGTTTTAATAAATAAAAAAACAAAAAAAATCCCTCGCAGCACTAAGGCGGCGGGGGATTTAATTTTAGGCATAGGAATGTTTAGAGTTGATTTTTGCTATTTCATAGACTGTAACGACATAACCTCTATGAATGAAATCAATAATAGTATCCTTATCCAGATGCATACTAGTATACTCTTCAACCCTATCCAAGAACTCTACCAGTTCATACTCTTCCATCCCAAGGTCATCAAGCAAAGCCGCCTGCCCGACTTCATCATCTGTGAACTGAGAAACCTGTGGAAAGCCTAAATCAGATAAAGCCCTACGAACAGCTTTCACAAAAGCTATTACTTTCTCACTTTTTTTTCTTTCATGCGTCATACACAACAATTACTCTCGCCTTTTCGAGAGGATTTTAAATTAGACATAAAAATTTGTTTTCGGCTATAACACTAAATCAAATTTGCAAAAAAATCAAGCAAAAAAATAAGAAATTATGCAATTTTGAAAATAAAAACAGAAAAAATAACATACGTTATCTGACATCTTGCTTTTTATAAAAAAATCAGCTAGAGTAAAGCAAATTTTTTTGAGGATTTGGAGTAGAAAAATGAAAGTTTTAGTCGGAATGAGCGGCGGTGTTGATTCTTCTGTTACGGCTTGTTTATTAAAACAACAAGGTTATGAAGTTATCGGTGCAACCATGTCGATTTGGGATAAAAACACCAAATTCAGCGGCAATATCAATGCAGATTCCTGCTTTTCTCCGCACGAAGAACAAGATGTTGCCGCAGCTAAAGCTATTTGCGCAAAACTTGGCATTGAATATAAGGTTTTAGACTGCGCTGAAATATATAAACGCCTAGTGTTAGAAAATTTTAAGAGTGAGTACAAAGCCGGCAGAACTCCGAATCCGTGCGTTATGTGCAATTCCAACATCAAGTTTAAGGCATTACCTGAAGCCGCCCTCGCTAACGGAGTAGATTTTGATATGTTCGCTACCGGTCATTATGCAACCGTTATTCACCTTGAAAACGGCAGATACTGCATAAAACGCGGAATTGATAAAACCAAAGATCAGTCGTATTTTTTGTATCGCCTGAATCAAGACCAGCTCAGCAAAATCATAATGCCGCTCGGCGCTTATACCAAACAGCAGGTGCGCAAAATGGCTGCCGATTTCGGGTTGGAAGTTTCCGATAAACCGGACAGTCAGGATTTTTATTCCGGCGATATTAATGATATTTTGCAAAACAAACCGCAAGTCGGTAATTTTGTTAATAAAGACGGCAAAATTTTGGGCCAACATCAGGGAATTTGGAATTATACGGTCGGTCAGCGCCGCGGAATGGGTATTGCAGCCGAGCGCCCTCTCTATGTTTTAGGCTTTAATAAAGATAAAAACGAAGTAATTGTCGGATTTGAGGAAGAATGCGAGCGAAGCGAATTAATTGCTGACAACTGTTGCTGGTCAGCGTTTGAAAATTTGAGCGAACCGCTGGAGTGCGAGGCAAAAATACGCTCGGTTCAACAACCGACACCGGCAAAAGTTACCCCGCTTGAAGACGGGAAAATTAAGGTAGAATTCTTTGCTTCTCAAAAAGCAATTGCTCCCGGACAATCGGTGGTTTTATATAAAAACGATATGGTTTTAGGTGGCGGAATTATAAAAACAACAGCTTAAAATCTCACATATTTTTCGTGATTTTAAAATTAGCAACCCAAGCAGTACTTAAATATTTTGCGCCAACGTGGGTTGTTCTTTTTGCTGCTTTTACGGCGCCTTTTGTTTTTATCAATAAAATATTAAAAAAAAGCTTGACTTAATAAAAAAAACTATATATACATCTCTAAGATTATTCGTTTGGTCCCATCGTCTAATGGTTAGGACATCACCCTTTCACGGTGGCAATATGGGTTCGAGTCCCGTTGGGATCACCAATACAAAAAACCTCCCCTTTGGGAGGTTTTTTTGTATTGGTTACCGTTAGGTTCGAAGCCATATTGCCTGGCAATGTGGGCTCGAGGATAAAAAATGCCCGAAATGGCATTTTTTACCGCAAGAGGCGAAGTTTTCTTATTGAATTTATGAAGCGAGAGCGAGTAAATGAAATTAGAAAACGAGTGCCCGAAGCAACACGAATGTGTTGCAAGACGAGTCCAGCCCAAGATCACCAATACAAACAGTAGGCTGTCAAAAGCCTGCTTTTTCTTTTATTTTCAAGCATTTATACGAGTTCGAAAGTTATGTTTTCAAAAATGCGCGTTTTGAAAAATTTTACGAACCAACTTGATAACTTATATAAAGATTGCTTTTTCATATTTATCTGATAAAATAAGTACACATTTAAGGAGTCTTATATGAAAGTTTACTTGTATACCTACGCATATGATAAAATAAAAAAAGAGGGCTACAAATCTTTATCTATGTTTGATAAAGATAGCGATTACTATAAAAATGCCCTTTTGATACATAAGAGTAGTGCAAAATCTGATAATACTGATGACATTTTATCTTATTTGGAGAAAACTTTTGAAGGACGGTTACGCTCCATATGCGTTATAACCGACGTTGCACCTATACAAGAATATGATCATCCGTATTTAAACTGGCTTATCCATCATGCAGATGTAATTTCTTTTGACTTAAATCAATTGATTGATGATGGTATAGTCGAGGCTATTTACTGTAAGGATTTACGGCAGACAGTTTTAAAAGATGCCGGTTTTGAGAATATTTATAAGATTAATAACATTGAAGAAATTGATTTAAAACCTAACGACTGGCATTTATGCGAAGATGAGAAATATAAAAATTTCTCTCCTTGGGCAACAATAAAACATTATTTTTTGGTATTGAAAAACGGATTTATTCCGGCAGAATACGTAAGGTTGGAAATAGATAATTCTGTCGCAAGAAAAGGTGAAACCGGCTCGTAAACTGCGAGCAAAGCATCACCAATACAAAAAAACCTCCCCTTTGGGAGGTTTTTTTGTATTGGTTACCATTAGGTTCGAAGCCATATTGCCTGGCAATGTGGGCTCGAGGATAAAAAATGCCCGAAATGGCATTTTTTACCGCAAGAGGCGAAGTTCCCCGGCAAGCAAAGAAGCGATAGCGCTCTGTGGCGAGCCGATGGGAACGAGTGCCCGAAGATGAATTTTTCTATAAGAAAAAATAAGTAAAAATTCATCGAGACGAGTTCCGTTGTAAATTCTGTTTTTCCTTTAAAATAACAATGTCATGCCTATTTTTCGACAAAGGAGAAAAATTCAAGGCATCTACGAATTAAAATAAATAAAGCGCTACGCAAAGATCAGATTCTTCGACGCACGGACACACAGTGCCGTGCGAGGAATGACAATAAAGAAGGGAAATTTTACGAACTCGTTATAGCAACAACGCAATAAAATCAAGCATTTAAGCAGTTGGCATCCCGCCAAAGTTGTTGGTTTGCATTTGATATGGCTCAAGCAATAATTTTTTACCAAAATGGGAAAGGAAATAGTCAAACCTTTGCAAAATATGCTGAGGTTCACAATTTATCAAGTATTATAACATCAACGGCTTTACTTTTAGACAAACCCATATTATTCTTTGATAAATAAAACCGTACATTAATATGAATAAAAATATCCGCTACTGTTCGTTTCCTGTTCTTAAATTACAGAAAATTATTGAATGTAAATTTTGTTGACAAATTTTATATTGCATGATACCTTTTTCGCAAGTTACGAGGATTATCAAGATGCAAATAAAAATCGACTATAATAACAGTATTTTATCAGTAAGTAATTCTATTTTAAAGTATTTTAACGGAACATCTTCATATAAAACATTACCTGAACTTGATGCAATATTAAAGAGAGATTACAAAAACATTGTACTGATGATTATAGATTGCATGGGTACTTCAATTATTGATAATAATTTGCCTGAACATTCATTTTTGCGTCAACATATACTCAAGAATATAAATTCCGTTTTTCCGCCGACAACTGCTGCAGCAACAACAGCTTTTCATTCCGGATTACCTCCTGTTTATTCCGGATGGATTGGGTGGATGTGCTATTTTAGACAATATAATAAAATTATAGAGTTGTTTAGAAATACAGAGTTTTACTCCGGAAAACCTATAATTGATTCTGTTGCAAATGAATACATAAAATATGAAACAATATATTCGCAGATTATAAATGCTAATAATGAGGTGGAATATTATAAAATTTTTCCTCCATTTGATTCTGATGGGGTTCAAAGCTTTAAGGAAATGTGTGAAAGAATTGTTCAAGTTACGAAACAAAATTCGTCCCGAAAAATTATTTCAGCATACTGGAACGAACCGGATCACTCTATACATCAATATGGAACCAAAAATCAGAAAATTAAGGATATTCTGGAAGATATAGAACAAAATCTTATTAATATGAATGAAAAGATAGAGGATACTCTTGTTATTATTTCTGCAGATCATGGAGCAGTGGATGTTGATGAAATATATTTAAATTCTTATCCTGATATTTGTGAAACCTTTATTCGTACGCCGGCGCTTGAAGCTCGTTTTGTAACATTTTTCATTAAGCCTGATAAATGCGATGTTTTTGAAAATCTTTTTCACAAATATTTTAGTGATGATTTCATTTTGTTTACAAAAGATTCTTTTTTATCTTCCGAAATTTTGGGCCCCGGAAAAATGAATGAGAATGTCCCGTCTATGATAGGTGATTTTGTTGCTATAGGATTTAAAAATAAATCTTTACGCTATTCTACGGGAGAAAAAGTATTTCAATCCTTAAAAGCAGATCATGCAGGATATACAAAAGAGGAGATGACGGTACCACTTATTGTGTTGGAGGCAAAATAATGTTTTTACATCGTTATCAAAAGGCTTTGGAAGATATAAAAAGATATTTGCAAGTTGACTTGAAATGTCTTGATATTCAGGCTGCTCAAATATATGGATCGTCTACATATGGTAGTGGATTTAAAGAAGGGGTATCTGATATTGATATATGTGTTTATACAGATAAAATGGGTAAGATGCCTGATGAACAAATTGTAGATATTATCAATAAAAGTAATCAAGATTTTAGGGATAAACAACCAACGATTATTGATGACTATATTGCGCACAGAATAGAATTTTATGTTGACCATCCGGATATTCCTTCTGATATTACGGTGTTACGTCCGGAAATTCCTCGTATTGATAATATTGGCAAAACAGCATCGTACGACAGTATTGATATGATTGTCGGGGCTTTATATCAACACGGGGTGTCTTTGTTTGGTGAAATTCCGGAAAAAGCACGTGCGGAAAAGGAACTTTTACCTTATTTTTCAATATGAATACAATAAAAAAACTTATAAAAGAAATATCAAAAACTATAGATTTGTTTATTTTGTATGATGAAGAAAAAAATTATAATAAAGACAAGTATGTTGTTGACGATATGGTTTATAAAGCAAGGTATTAAAGATGGCCGTGTTTATGGACTTTTTAACAGTATTGATGATTTAGTAATAGCAACAATGCAATAAAATCAAACAGTTATAAAAATAGTTGAAAAAATAATTAAATCGCAATAAAATCCGCAATATCTACAAAGAGGAAAATTTAAAAATGGTTGCAGAGATTAAATTTTGTTCGCCGGTCGGAAAATGGTGGTTTTTAAGTCCTTATGCTGAATTTCCAATAAAAATGGAAGTAGATGGAATGCATTATACTTTTTCGACCGTCGAACACTATTATCAAGCAATGAAATTTTATGCGACGGACGAACGCTTTAATACAATTTTACATCTGAAAAATCCGGATGAGGCTCGGCTTATAACCAAAACACAGGCATATAAAATCAATCGCCGATTAGATTTTGATAAACATAAATTTGATATTATGGAAAAAGGGTTACGTGCGAAATTTACACAAAATCCGCAAGCAGCTGAAATGTTAAAAGCAACAGGAAATGCTGTTTTGATAAAATCTTGTCCGGTTTGTTATAAATGTGGGTTTGGAATTGGAAGCGGTCAAAATTGTATGGGAAAAATTTTGATGCAAATTCGTGAGGAACTGCTAAGTTCGTAATCTGCGAGCTTTGCATCACCAATATAAAAAGAGGAAGGCTAATTTAAATTTTTAGAAACTCTTATTTTGAGTTTTTTTATGTCATAAAATCGGCCGTTTTATATGCAGATAATCTGAAAAAAAAGCTTGATTTTAAATAAGGGTTTATGTATGTTGCTTCTAGTTCACCGTTTTTATGACATAAAAACGGAGTAAAGGTTGAGTTAATTGTAAATAGAAGGACAGATTTTATTTTATCATGTCAGCACCTAAAGTATCAGTTGTAATGCCTGTTTATAACACAAAGGAAGAGTTTCTCCGTGAGGCTGTTTCAGGTATTCTGTCACAAACTTATACAAATTTTGAATTTTTAATAATCGATAACGGTTCTGACAAATACATAAAAGATATAATTAATAGCTATAATGATGAGCGAATTTTCTATCATAGAATAGAAGAAAATAAAGGGCCCGCATTTGCCCGCAATTATGGTATTGACAAATCAAGAGGTTCTTATATCGCTTTTATGGATTCTGATGATATTTCGCTTCCTACCAGATTAGAAAAGCAAGTTGATTTTTTGGAAAATAACCCTGAATTCGGGTGCATCGGAACTGCAGCAGAAGTTTTTGGCGATGATGCCCAAAAAATAAATTTTAACTTTTTTAAGGATTCTTTTGAAATAGAATACAATCTTGTTGTTATTGGTTGCTCTTTTTGTCAGTCATCAGTAATGTTGAGAAAGTCTGTTGTAGACAAATATAACATAAGATATAGGCCTGAATGGGTTCCCGCGGAAGACTATGGTTTGTATGTTGATTTGATAGGAAAAACAAAATTTAAGATACTCAATGAAATACTCACCAAATATCGTTTTTATCATAAAAATACATCTCATCTACTTAATAAAGAACAGCGTGATATAAACAAAACCATAAAGAACTACGCCATAAATAGGTATTGTAACGTTGAAACAAAAAATCCTCAATTGGTATCAAAATTTATTTTTGAGGAAAAACTGACGCTTGATGAATTAGTTGAGCTTTCATCCGTTATGGGAAAAATAATAGGAGAGTTATGCAAATACGGATGTCCTAAAGACATGGTTATACAGGCACTAAAAAAGAAAGTTAAAAAATATTATCGTCATTGTCACTCGCTTCTAGGACAATGGATTTTAATGATTTCACCTATTAACCAAATTTTTAATTTGCCATTTACATGGCGTTTAATGTGTTTAATAACAAGAGGAATATTTTAAATGAAAGTATTAATATTAGCCGGAGGGCTTGGAACTCGACTTGGTGAAGAAACAGCAATCAGACCAAAACCGATGGTGGGTATCGGCGGGTACCCTATTTTGTGGCATATTATGAAAATTTATTCGCACTACGGATTTAATGATTTTGTTATTTTAACAGGATACAAACAAGAAATTATAAAAGACTACTTCGTAAATTACTATATGAATAATTCCGATGTTACTGTTGATTTATCTACAAATGCGGTTGAAGTTCATCAAACAAAATGCGAACCATGGAAAGTAACATTACTTTATACCGGACGCAATACAAAAACAGCCGGTCGCATCAAAAAAGCACAAAAATTTATCGGAAATGAACCTTTTATGCTTACTTATGGCGACGGTGTCGGAGATGTCAATATTCCGGCGTTAATAGAAAGCCATAAAAAATCAGGGAAATTATGTACTTTAACAGCTTACCAACCTGAAGGTCGTTGGGGCGCTTTGGGTATTGAAGAAAACGGCACTGTAACAAATTTTTCGGAGAAACCTAAAGAAAGCGGAGCTTGGATAAATGCCGGATTTTTTGTTTGTGAACCTGAAGTGTTTGATTATATCCCTGACGATTGCGAAGATTTGATGTGGGAACAAGACCCGCTGAAAAATTTGGCTAGTAACGGTAAATTGAATTCCTATAAGCACACAGGTTTTTGGCATGCTATGGATATGCTGAAAGATAAAGAAGATTTAAACAAAATGTGGGCTGAAAAGAAGGCTCCTTGGAAACTTTGGAAGGATTAGATTATGAAAAAAGTCCTTATTACCGGTGGAACAGGATTTATCGGTTCAAAAGTAACGGACGAATTATTAAAACGCGGCTATGAAGTTCATGCGCTTGTTTATCCTCCGTTGGCACCTGCTCAAGAAAATTTCATTCAATACGAAATGAATTTGATGGATTCACAAGCGGTTGATCAGTTTTTAGCATCTCATCAGTTTGATTCTCTTATTCATCTGGCGTGGTATGTCGGTCCGAAGTGCCACGTTCATGATTTGAATATGGATTGGGTGATTGCAACGCTTAATTTACTCAAAAGTTTTAAGGAGCATGGTGGTAAAAAGTTTTTAGGAGCGGGAACTTGCTCTGAATATGAGTATAAATACGGCTATCTGCTGGAAGATGAAACTCCGACAGACCCGCAAACCTTGTATGGCAACGGTAAAAACGCGGTTTATAATATAGCTAAAGTTTATTGTAAACAAAACGAAATAGATTTCAAGTGGCCGAGAATTTTTAACCTTTATGGACCCAATGAAAAACCGCAACGTTTGATGCCGTCGGTTATAAATTCTTGCCTTAAAGGAGAAGATGTTAAGGTCAGCGATTGTCTTAAATTTCAAGATTATCTGCATGTTAAAGATACAGCTCGTGGTATAGTTGACGTGTTTGAAAGTGAATTGCAAGGTGCTGTTAATATATGTTCGGGACAGCCTGTCCAATTAAGAACAATCGTCAATAAAATTGCAGAGTTAACCGATTTTAAAGGAAACATCTTGTGGGGAGCTGTTCCGGCGGCCTTTGGTGATGACGTTGTTGTCGGCAATAATGAAAAACTAAAATCAACAGGCTGGAAACCAAAATATACCTTGGAAGAAGGCTTAAAATCAACAATTAATTGGTGGAGAACACATAATGTATAATAATGTTTATCAAGGAAAAACTGTTTTAGTAACCGGACATACCGGCTTTAAGGGCTCTTGGCTTTCTATTTGGCTGACACATATGGGAGCAAAAGTTGTCGGTTATTCGCTCGATCCTTATTCTGATAAAGGTAATTTTGAAGCGAGTCATTTGCATGATAAATTATACGCGGATGTTCGCGGTGACACCAGAGATTTGGCTCATCTTGATGCAGTTGTAAAACAATATAAGCCGGAAATTGTATTTCACTTGGCAGCGCAAGCGTTAGTACGCACATCGTATGAAAAACCAAAAGAAACTTTTGAAACAAACATTATGGGTAGCTTAAACATAATGGAAGTTATGCGCACAAATGAGTGCTTAAAAACTGCTATTATGATTACGTCTGATAAATGCTATGAAAATGTAGAGCAAATTTGGGGATATAAGGAAACTGACCGCATGGGCGGAGAAGATCCGTATTCGGCATCTAAGGGTTGCACAGAGCTGATGTTGCACGCTTATCGCCAGTCTTTCTTTAATCCGGCAAAATATGCTCAGCACGGCAAAGCAGTGGCTACGGTTCGTGCCGGTAATGTGATTGGTGGCGGAGATTGGTCTGATAATCGCCTGATTCCGGATTGTATTCGTTTTATTGAAGCAGGAAAGCCGATTGAAATCAGAAATCCGATTGCCACACGTCCATGGGAGCATGTTTTAGAGCCGTTATCGGGATATTTGAAAGTCGGTCAAAAATTGCTGGAAGAGCCGGTTAAGTATGCACAATCCTTCAACTTTGGTCCGCATATTTCTGCAAATAAAACGGTTTTGGAAGTTGCTCGTCGTTTAGTCGCTTATTATGGCAAAGGTGAAGTTATTGATGCTTCTGATCCGAATGCCGTTCATGAAAATACACTGTTGAACTTAGATGTTACCAAAGCATACACTATGTTGCAGTGGGAAGCAAAATGGGGCTTGCAAGAGATGATTGAAAAGACTGTTGATTGGTATAAAGAAGCTCTGACCAGCAAGGATATGTGGGATTTCTGCGTAAAACAAATTGAAGAACACGGAGAACATATTGCAAAGTGAGGAAAAAATGACAAATAAAAAAATCAAAAATACTGAAACAAAAAAATCCGGAAAAAAAAGCGGCGCGTTAAACGAATATAAAATCGAGCCACACTTTAAGGATATTGAAAATACGGTAGCCGTGGCGTTTTCGTCTTCAGATTATTACGCTCCGTATCTTTCGGCTTTATTGCTCTCATTAGCCGCGCATACGTCGCAAGACACAAACTATGATATAGTGGTTTTCACGCGCGATATGAGTGACTTTAATCAGAAATATTTAAAAAGCCTGATTGAAAAAAAGAATATATCCTTAAGATTTTTAAATGTTTCAAAGCTGTTTGAAAACAAGCAACTTTATGTGCCTTTTTATCTTACCTTGGAAACGTATTTCAGAATCATGGCGCCGTTGGTGTTTGCAAACTATCCCAAAGTTTTATTTGTGGATTCCGATACTTTGATTTTATCTGATATTAAGGAACTTTATTTTACCGATATTGAAAAGTATCCGCTGGCTGCGGCGGAAGAGCTGTTATTACAAGCAACTTTCAACGAAGCCGGAATAAACATTCCTGAATTTATGAAAACATTAGGCTTAAAAGATGCCAGAAGATATTTTCAAGCCGGAGTAATTTTATTTAATTGCAAGTATTGCAATGAAAATAATTTTTCCGAGCGCCTTTTGAAAAATATCAGTTCCAAAAATTACAAAATTGTTGACCAAGACGCGCTTAATGAAATTTGCGCCGATAAGCATTTATTGCTGAGCAATAAGTGGAATTTTGCCCCGTGCAAAAGAAGCAGTCACCTTTTGCAATTTATGCCGGCAGATGTAAAAGAAAAATATATGTCGGTAAAATCACCAAAGCTTGTGCACTTTGTTGGTATGAACTGGAAACCTTGGACTGAAATTGATTGCGAATATGATTACGTTTGGTGGTCTTATGCAAAGCAAACGATTTATTACGAAGAAATTTTGCGTCGTCTGAGTGAATTTACCTGCTCCAATATTGTAAAAGAGCATAACTCCGGTCAAATACTGCGCATGTGCATAAACTATGCTAAGAACCGGAAAAAATACTTGTTTTACAAAGTCTTATCAAAACTCGCATGGGGGGGAGTAAGACAAAAATGGAAAGCCAAAAGCAAAGAATTAAAGGAAATTATAAGGCAAACCCGTCGATATTTGAAAGGTTTGTAGCTGTTTTTTGTGCTTATTGCACACCTAAAATTCATTGGGATTAAATGCCTTGGTCGTTTCGGCAAATGGGATTACCTGTGGAGTCATCAGGCTTTTGAAAGTGGAATGGATATTGTATGAAAGGAATAGGATATGAAATTTTTTAGAAAAAAGAAACATACAGATACCTTACAAGACTCCCAAAAAGAAAAATATATTATTCAAGGTGAAAATAATCATCTTATTATATGTGATGATAAGGGGAAGCAAAAAGAACTTGATTTAAATGCCGATGTATTTCCAGGGTTGACCATTTCTATTTATGGTAATAACAATACGATCAAGCTACATACCCCTCTATCATGCGGTGGAACAAAGATTTTTATCGGAATAGCAACATTACCAAATAATAATTCTTTTATAGAAATTGAAAGTACCCCCGTTTTTTCCGATAATACGATATATATATCTCATGGCTCTAATCAGACCTTAAAAATTGGGAAAAATAGTTTAATTCCAGGGTGTAGTATCGCTTTGGCAGAAAAATCAAAGGTATCTATAGGACCGAAATGTTTATTTGCCCATGGTGTTACCATCAGGGCTGCAGATGGGCACACCCTCTTTGATGCAAAAACGGGTGAAATTTTAAATCATCATATTCAGGAAGTTGTTATTGGAGAACATTGTTGGATTGGGGGGGGCGTGACTATTCTAAAGAAAGCTGCTATTCCACCAAATAGTGTTGTTGCGGAACGCTCTGTTGTAACAAAAATATTTTCGGAGGGGGGAATTATTTTAGCTGGAATACCTGCTGTGATAAAGAAAAAAGGTGTTAATTGGGATGGTCGTTCACCGACTTGGTTTAAGGACAATAACATTAATCCCAAAACACTATTAAAAAATGATATTTAGAAAGGACTAGCAAATATGAAATTGTTTAGAAATAAAACGGAGGAATTAGCAAAGGAATGTCGTTCTTTGCTGTATACCATAAAGTCAGAGACAGATCGAATTCATCTATGTGAGGATTTGCTCAATAGGTTAAATGCTGATTTAAAAACGTCTATGGCTTATCAACAACTTTCTTTGTTAGCGACACACAAAGGAAAAACGTTAAAAGATATTTCTAAAGATGTTTTTGTATCATATCCTAAAGCAACAGGCTTTTTACGAGATGTTCAAAATTGTAACCTATTATTATTATCCGATTTTAAGAAGTTTTGTGATGGCAATAATATTAAATTTTGGTTGCACGCCGGCACATTAATCGGGGCGTTACGTAATAATGGTTTTATTCAATGGGATGATGATGCCGATGTTGCTATGACACGAGATGATTTTAATATCATGCGTAAAAAAATACAGGACAGTTCATTATTAGAATTAAATGAGTATTATAATGACATAACCTGTTCACGGCAATATCAACTAAAATACAAACAAAAAGACATCCCTGTTTTTATAGATGTCGTTATGTATGATACGTGTCTGGCTGTTCGCTCTGCAGATGATGCTTTATTTTGGACACAGTATAGATCTTTGCGCCAAGAATTAGTGAACAATTTTAGAGAAAAAATTGGAAATACTCCACTAATAGATATTGGGTATTATCATGTTGGTTTATATCCACCGGATGTCAAGAAAAAGGTTGATGAGTTGATTGATACTGCCAACCAAAAAATTTGTCCTGAAAGTATTCCATTATCCGAAAAGCCATCATTCTTTTATGCAATGGAAAATTATCCGTTTACCTATCCAATTATGAAATATGATGATTTATTCCCATTAAAAGAGATCCCATTTGAAGGAATGTCTTTTTTAATACCCGCCAATCCAGAACAATATCTGCTAGGATATGGAAATATATGGTTGCCACCGGAAGACATGGGAAAAACTCCACATCTATATGCTTTTCAGAATTCTTCTGATGCAATAAAAAAATTCTTAAATGAAAGGAACGGAAATGACTGACATGGTAATCAAAAGAACACTGCCTGAATTTTATAAACTTTTTGAACAAGAACAAGATTCAACGAAAAATATAAAACCAGCTTTTAAGCATAAATGTGGTATTTGTATATCATCATCTGATTTTTATGCTAAATATGCTAGTTTGTTATACCTGAAAGTTCTGAAAATAAAGATAAACTTATTGAAAAAATAGTTAGAATTATCAATATAAAAGAAGATGATATGACAATAATTAGTCCTCCAAACAGCGTGTTTTTATCATCTTCTCAAAAGTGTTGGATTTCAACAAGCTATTTAAGCGATAAAACGAGTAGTCGCGACATTTATTTAAAATGGTGTGCTGAAAAATAGAAATAATTTTGCATCTACCATATGCAAAAAGTATAGAAAACCACATCGTCTGATAGTTTCCTTCACCAATATAAACGGCGCTTTATTCAAGGCGTCGTTTTTCTTTTTAAATCAAGCACTTAATCGGGTTCGAAATCGCAAAAACGGCTTTGTCGTTTTAAGATGACGGCGAAGAATGAGCCGTCCCTTTAGGGTGCGCGGTGTGGAACGCGCGCACAATGTTATGTTTTTGAAAATGCGTGTTTTGGGAATTTTTACGAACTCGTTATACCTACAATCAAGTAAAATCAAGCATTTAAGCAGTAGGAACCCCGCCAAAGTTGTTGGTACGCATTTGACTTGGTTGATGTAATGACTTTTCACCAAAATTGGAAAGGAAATAGTCAAACCTTTGCAAAATCTGCTGAGGTTCACAATTTATCAAGTATTATCATATCAACAGCTTTACTTTTAAAAAATTCTTGTTATTCTCAGGTAAATAGAGACTTTTAAGTTAAACGGGATATTTATGAGATAATTACCAATAAAGATAAAGCATCTTGAAATAATTACAAAATAATGAAGGAGTTTCTTGATATGAAAAAAAATCTTAAAATTTGTGTATGTTATCATCGACCGGCATTTGTTTTTGATGAAGAATGTTTTGTGCCAATGTGGTCGGGAAAAGATGTTGCTCACGAAATTTCTAAAGAAGGTAGTGCGCTTTCTGAAGAACAAATCAATTGGATGGAAGAACATTGTGTCGGTGATAATACCGGCGATAATATATCCAAAGAAAATCGTAAATATTCAGAGATAACGGTTTTGTATTGGGTTTGGAAAAATTATGAAAAAATCGGTAATCCGAATTATATAGGTTTTATGCAATATAGGCGGCATTTTTTGTTAAATGGTAATAGTTTTGAAGGAATGAAAGCTGATAATTTTAATCAAATTTACATTGATAAAATACCAGACAATTATGCTAAAGAAATAGGTCTGACAGAGGAAAATATTTTAAGCATTATGGAAAATTATGATGGTATTGTTGCTTGTAATGATACAAAACAAAGCATCAGAGATTATAATGAGACGCACTTTTCTCAGGATATTAAATATTATAACAAGACGTTGGAAATTATAGATAAGGATTGGCAAAAAATATCTTCTGCCGCACATCGTTATGAGCGAGAAACATATCATTCTTGGTCGCAATGCTTTGTGATTCAAAAAGAAATCTTTTTTCAATATTGTGGATTTTTGTTTGACGTTTTGAAAAAACTTGATGATTTTTGCAAAGATGACTATCAAAAATTAAGTGTCGAGCAACAGAGAATTTTGGGATATGCAGCTGAAAATCTTTGGGGAATTTATTGGAGATATTTAACTGATAAAGGCTTGAAATTTAAATGTGTTCCTCTAATTGTTAACAAAAATCCCTTTATATGATAATTAAATGCAGCTTTCAGATATATGGCGTTATTCAATATCTGTATTTTTGAAGGTGATAAATTGTATGATGCAATCGGAGTATTGATTTAGTTCGTAATCTGCTTACTTAGCATCACCAATACAAACAACAGGCTATCAAAAGCCTGTTTTTTCTTTTTAAATCAAGTACTTAACCGAGTTCGAAATCGCAAAAACGGCTTTGTCGTTTTAAGATGACGGCGAAGAATGAGCCGTCCCTTTAGGGTGCGCGGTGTGGAACGCGCGCACAATGTTGTATTTTTAAAAACGGCACTAAAGGGAAATTTTACGAACTTTAGGGGTTTACTTTATAGAGCAAGTTTTGTAATATATGAACGAAGATTATCAGCGGAGAAAATAAATGCCTACAATTCATTTAATAGTCGGATTTATGGGATTTGGTAAAACAACAATAGCCAAAGAATTGGAAAAAGAGCTTTCGGCTGTTCGGTTTACCCATGATGAAATAATGCTTGAACGATATGGGCGTAATCCTGATGATTTTCAAACTAAATATAAAATCGTAGACCATGAAATTCGCGAAAAGACGGCTGAATATGTATGTAAAGGACAAGATGTTATTTTAGATTATGGATTTTGGACGCATGAAAAACGAAAAGAATATTATAATTGGGCAAAAACGTTGACGGAACAAGTTGTTTTTCATTGTGTTTTTTGCGATTTAGCTACAGCTAAACAAAGAGTATTAAAGAGAACGGAAATTGAAAAAAATGCTTTATGGATTGATGAAAAAGCATTTGATTGTCTGGCGAAACAATATGAACCATGGTGTGATGTGGACGATTATCCGGTTATTTTATATAATGCGCCAAATACAAAATATATTGGAGAACTGGTATATGTTAAAATTGACAGGCCTTTAGGGAGCAAGCATCCAAAATATGGTTTTGAATATCCGGTAAATTATGGTTTTGTACAGTTTACAAAATCAGGCGATGGTGAAGAATTAGATGCCTATGTATTAATGGAAAATAAAGCACTTAAAGAATATGTCGGACGATGTATAGGAATTGTTCATCGCACGAATGGCAACGATGATAAGTTGATTGTAGTGCCGGAAGCTTATGATTTGACTGATGAGCTTATTGAAAAAAATATCGCTTTTCAAGAAAAGTGGTTTAAGCATATTTTGATAAGAAATCCAATTTTTTGATGCGTTTTTGACGGCAATAAAGAAGTATTTTGAAAAATTAGGCTCGTAAACTGCGAGGTTAGCATCACCAATACCAACAACAGCCTGTAAAATGGCTGTTTTTTCTTTTTAAATCAAGCACTTATATGAGTTCGAATCTTTGTTTTTTGAAAATGAGCATTTTGGGAAATTTTACGAACTCTTGATGTAAATATACAATAAAATCAGGAGATTCTAAAAATTTTTTCCTTTTTTATGAAAAATACTTGAAAAAATATCTAATTATGAAATAATATAGTAGATGTTATGAAAGGATAAAGTCATGAGTATTGTTTCATGGGGTATTGCTTTGTTAATTATGAAAATGTATCATCGGGATGCTCAAGATTATATTCTTCTGTAAAAGTTGCTTAAAAAAACTCGTTTTACGCTTAATTTTATCATATCATAAGATAAAATGAAATTGAATTTGTTTAGGAGATATACGGTGTTCTATAAAATAAAAGAGTTTGTAAAAGAAATCGGAAAATATTCTTTTGATGCAATGCAACAAAAGCATAAGGTAAATTATAAAGAAGATAACGATGCCATTTTATCTATAGTTACAGATGTTGACTTACATAATAGTAAAGCTTTTGAACAATTTGCAAAAGAAAATTTTGCTGATTTAAATTATGTTATTATTGACGAAGAAAGCATTGATGATTTGGATGGAAGTTTGTTCCAGCAAATTGCTAATACAGAATACCAATTTATATTAGATCCTATTGATGGAACATTAAATTATAGTTCAGGTTTGCCATTTTACGGAATACTGCTTTCTGTATTCAAAAACGGAGAACCTTTATATGGATTTATTTGTGCGCCGGCCTTAGATGAGCTCGTTTATACAGATGGCAAACAAGTATATAGAGAACACTTCGGTAAAACTGAGATACTGAATAAATTTCCCAAAGGTGTTTCTCGCGTTGTTCAGGCGCATATGTGGGAGGTTAAATTAAAGCCAAATCATATAAACGGAAGATTTATTGCTCAGGATTATTTTTCTGCAGCTATTTATTCTTTATATCTATCTTTGGGGCAGTTGAGGGCTGTGTTAGCTACAGCAAAATTATGGGATATTGCGCCATTAATGCTCATCTGCAAAATTTACGGAATGGGTATTTATGACTATGATACAAAAGAAGAAATCACAATTTCTCCTAAATATATTTCTGAAAAAGGAAAGATTAAAAATATGATGATAATGGGATTTAAAGATGAAATAGACGAAATAAAAAATATTTTCTCTGAAATTGTAAGAGTTTGAGAGCCATTTTATAAAATACAATACTCGCAACTTGCGAAGTAAGCATCACCAATACAAACAACAGCCTGTAAAAGGGCTGTTTTTTCTTTAAATAAAAGTGTCATGCCTATTTTGCCGTAAGGCAAAAAATAGGCATGACTCGTTTTTTACTGTTGCAAAAAATAGAGATGATCTTTCTCTGCAATCATAAAAAATTTCTTTTTTCGTTAAAAAACACTTGACAAAATATGTTGGGAGGGGGTAAAATGAAATCATAAGAAACGATTCTTTATTTGAGACAAAAACTTTTTAAAAAAGGATACAGCGATGATTGAAAATGTTAGAGAATTTATATATAGTAAATTTGAAGTATTTAAGAAAACAGCAGATGCAATCCCTAATGAAGAATTATACAACTTAGAATGTGGCCAATCCCATAAGATTCCTATTTTGCACTGGTTATCACATGTTGGATATAGCGATTATGAGGCTGTTGACGGATCCGATATAGAAGCAAATAGAAAAATAGAATATTTGCTGAAACGAGGCTATGATGTTAATAAACCAGATAAAGACGGGTATACCGCGTTGCTTTATGCAATGAATGCCGGAAATTTAACTACTGCAATTATACTGTTGCAAAATAAAGCAAATCCTTTTACTAAAACTCCTTGGCCGGAATATGATACAGTATATGATTATAGGTTTGATAAAGATGGTAATTATAGGGATTTTGCATATCGATCGCACGATGAAGCCAGAAGTGAGGTCGGAAGTCCTAAGTATGTAAATGATACAAAAATATTAGAAGACAGATTGCAAACAATTCGCGCACTATGCAAACCTGAATATGAAGGAAAAGAAATTTTTTCTCATGAATACATGATTAATAAGAAAAAAGATGAAATCCGTAAACGTATAACAGAAAATGAAAAAATGACATCCGATATTAGAGAAGGTATGGCTAAAACCAAGGAAAGCGGATATAAGCATATTTCTCGAACACCGAGTTTAAATAAAGGTGTTAGAGAAGATTAATTTAGTTCGTAAGTTGCTTACTTAGCATCACCAATACAAAAAACCTCCCCTTTGGGAGGTTTTTTTGTATTTGTTACTGCCAGGCTTGACGCCATATTGCTATGGCAATTCCATAATGTCATGCCTATTTTTCGACAAAGGAGAAAAATTCAAGGCATCTACGAATTTAAAAGCATAGATGAAATTTATTGACGTACGGACACACTGTGCCATGCGAGAAATGAAAATAAAAAAGGGAAATTTTACGAACTAATTGTTATAAGTATATATTAAAATTAAGTGGTTATTACTATTTTACATTTTGCATAATAAAAAGCTTGACAAAATCAGGAAAAGCAATTAAACTTTGCAGTACTTTTTTTATTATTAACCCCTAAAACTTTACAATTATGGAGAAGAAATTAAAAGAAGTGTTCTTTCAGAACGCTGACGGTCAATGGCTTAAGAAGCAGATTGATCTCAAAACGGCTCAAAAAAAATTGCCGTTTATCGAAACTCGAACTATTTATCAACCAAATGCGCTGGTCTGCGAAATGATGCTCGATATCTTTGAGGTGCTTAAGAAAAAGCACATCAATTTTGAAAGTTCATTCGTAGTTACGGACGTAGGAGACGGAAAGTCGATTGCTGCCCACCATTCTGGCGGTTGTTGGTCTGCCAATGTCGATGGCTTTGAGGTATCTATAAGATACGGCGGAACGCTTGATGATGCAATCATGCATGTTATGAGCACCGTTAAGCTGGAAAACGAGGTCAAGCACAAGCAGACACCACAGGTGGTTGTTTATGACTACTCGCATTCCGTGACCGTACAAAGCTTTGATGAAAGTGTGAAGGCGTATGCCGAGCCTCTCTCTAAAAAGGCTGATATTGTTTATTGCAACGGTCTTTTAGCGCGTACTCCGGTTGCTGATGTTCCGGCGCTGATTGAGGATCTCAAGAAGATGGGCAAATATATCTTCTTGACCATTCCGCTGATACCTTCGGCCGGCTATGTGAAGTTCAATGCCTCGACGCTGACAAAAAAGGCTCAGGAAGTCGCTGAAGTGCCAAACGGTGCCGTCGTCTTGGAGAAGAACAAAGATGGCGACTACATTCTGCCGGCCAACATATCTGTGTTGGATAAAAAGCAGTGGCAGAAGATTTTGGGCGACGGCTGGACATTTTTGCCTTCGGTGGACTGCACCTGCGTTTCGGCGGTGAACTTCACTCCCAGTGCAGAGTACTTGAGCCACAAGCAAAAGATTGTTGAGCTCTACGGGTTTGCGGACCAACTCACCTTTCCATCACTGGTCAAATCACCGGTGGAAAAAGATGAGCTCCTTTCTAAAAGAAATGCGGCTCTTCAACCTTTTAAGCATTTGCTCAGGCTTAAAGCCTTGAAGTCATATCCGAAGAGTGATTTCAAGGATAAAGAAATCCAAAAGAGCAAAGACTTCCTCAAGGCGTTGGGTGTCAAAGAAGATTGCAAACCGGAGGAATTGCCGAAAAACATTGTTGACAAGCTTTTGTCTTGGGAAAACAAAGCAAAGGCATTTCTGCAGCAAGAAAATGTTTCTCAGAAGGTTGCCAATCAAAGGATTGCCGAGAATTTTGCCGAAATCATCGGTAAGTAAGTAAAAAAAGAGATGCAGTTTGCATCTCTTTTTTTTGGGTTTAAAGTGTTTAGTTAACTTGAAACCATAATAAATAACGTCATTATTGGGATTACGGAGCAATAACCGATAATTTCATCCGAATCAAAAAGAAGAAACTCCAGAATTCGGTTCAATTCTGACAACCTGCTCGAAGATGACATAATGTAAATAGCGCCCGAAGCTGACAATGCAAGGGTAATGCTTTTTTTGTGCTTCTTACAATAAACTCTTTATTGACTTTATTCTTTTTTTTCTTTATTTTTTGAAAAAATTTTATCTGGTGAGGTTCTTTATGAAAAAAATATATTTTATATTATTTGCTTTTTTGCTTTTAATCAGCACCGCTTGTTTAGCTGAAGTTTCTTCATTTTTAAGCGAGGATGAAGTTCCCGTGGCATCAGAATTTCTGCCTTTGCCTCCAAAAACTACAGATGCTGCCTTTTATAATGATTGGTATCGCTATGAATGGGGAAAAACCATGCGTGAGACCGAACGCGGAAAACAGGCGATAGAAGATGCCGCGCACAGCTTAGACTATTTTTATAAAATATATTCCGAACCTTTCGGGTTGCTTATCTCTAAAGAAAATACTCCGGAAATATCTGCTTTTTTGGAGCGCGTACTGGCAACTTCTGTTTTATGTAAAGATAAAGCAAAAAGCCAATTCATGCGTATCAGACCGTTTGTGCAGTTTAATGAGCCGACACCGGTGCCAAAAGACGAAGAAGCTTTGAAAAACAACTCATCTTACCCCTCAGGGCACACAACCATGGGATGGGGAGTTGCTCTTGCTTTAGCAGAAATAAATCCGGCACGACAAAACGAAATTTTGAAGCGTGCGTATGAATATGGCGAAAGCAGAGTTATTGTAGGCTTTCACTACCAAAGTGATGTTGATGATGCCCGCCTTTTAACTTCGGTATTGTTAATCCGATTGCATGATAATAAGGAATTTATTGAGCAACTTAATAAAGCAAAAGCAGAATTTGCCCGTAAAAATACCTTGAAAAATTGATGCTTTTGCACGAAAACCTATTGACAATAAACACAAAATTCAATTAACTTTCTGATAGAAAGGAAAAAATATTGACCAGTATTAAATCTAAAATTGTTTTTGTGGCTTTATCACTGCTGTTTGCTTTAGGCTTAGTCGTTGTGAGCGCGGCAGTCATAGCATTTTATCATGATAAAGAATTGATTATTGCCAGTAGTGATGCCTCAATAACTGCTTTTGAGGGGCAGATAAATACGGAAATTTCAGCTCTTGAAAAAAATGCTCTTGATTTGGCTTTAATGGGTGAAATTTATTATCAGCAGGGAAAACATCAATCTGTCGGAGAATTTTCTACAAAACAAATATTGAGAAACTATCCGAACTCCATGGGCAACGGAATATATTTTTTACCCTACAAAATATCTAAAAATCAAAAAATCGGCTGTATTCATTCTGTTTGGAAAGATGATGGCACAATTGATTTGCTTTATTCTTGCACTAATGCAACGTTTGATTATTTCAAGCAAAATTGGTATAGCGAAATTATAAAAGGTTTAGAAACAGAAAAACGCGTTTCCTGGTCCAGACCATATAAAAGCACACAACTTGATATATTAATGACAACCATCGGTGCCGGCATTTATGATAAAGACGAATTAATCGGAATAGCAACAGTTGATTGGGATTTGGATACAATCTTAAATGCTATTATCAAGATTAAACCAACTAAAAACAGTTTTGTTTTGTTTGCCGATAAGACTAATAACTATGTAATAGCCACAACGGAACCTGGTGTTGATAATTCTGCTATTATGGGAAAATCATTAAAAGAAATGCGTTGGTATTCCGACAATTTGAAAAGCGGTGATATTTTTGATTATAAAGGAGTGAAATATATTCCTTATATCAAACGCTTGAGCAATGAAATGTTTTTAATTGTTAATGTGCCATTGGTTGAGTTGTTTGATAATGCAGTTCATCACTTAAGTGTATTATTAAGTGTTTTATTAATCAGCACATTGCTGATTGTGATTGTTTTGTATCGTGTATTAAAGCGCAATATCAACCAGCCGATTGATACCTTAACGGATATTGCCGAGCAAATCAGTCAGGGGGATTTGGATAAAACAATTCAACTGGATAAACCGTCTGAACTTGCCAAACTTGCTACCGCTTTTAATAAAATGAAAACCGATATTAAAACTCATTTGACCGAGCTGGCAAATGCATCTATGGAAAAAGAAAAAATGGAATCCGAGTTGGCAATTGCTAAAACCATTCAAGATTCAGCTCTTCCTAAAGATTTTCCGAAAAACGAGTATTATGAACTTGCCGCTTCTATGACTCCGGCGCATGAAATCGGTGGAGATTTTTATGACTTTTTCCCAATAGATGAAAACCACGTTGGGCTTGTGATGGCCGATGTTTGCGGCAAAGGTATTACGGCTGCGCTGTATATGATGTCAGCCAAAACTGTTATTAAAAATATGTTGCAAGCCGGATATCCTTTAAGAGAAGCAATTAAAAAAGCAAATAACTCTCTTTGCAACAGCAGTGCACCGCTTATGTTTGTTACGACATTCATCGGGGTTTTGGATTTATACTCGGGTGAAATAGAATATATTAATGCCGGTCACTGCCCTCCTCTTTTGCGAAGCAATAAAGAATATAAATATGTTGAGGTTGTTAAGGATATGGTTTTGGGCATACAACCTGATTATGAATATAAAATCGGAAAGATTAACTAGAAATCCAAAAAAAGTGTCTTTTGTTTACACAAAATTATGATGCAAATAAAAATACTAAGCGTATATCCAATGAGATTTTAGTCTTACAACCTAAACTTAAAGAGTTTGCCGAACAGCTTGCGCTTCTCAATCTAGAAATACCTACGTTTCCTAAATTGAAAAAACTCAATGATAAAAAACTTAATACGTTTGCCTACACGACAGGAAACTCTAATTTAACCCAATTGCAGCATCGAATGAATCTTAATGGGTTAGAAAATGAACATATTATCGCCACTTATCTTCAACAGAACAGAGAAGAACAAAAAGACATATATTCTGAAATAAATAAAATAGAAAATACCCTTAAGGAGAATACTGACTTAAATAAAGCAATTAGGCTATTCAATTCTTTAGCGACAAAGGTAAATAGCGGTAATTTTGGGTCATCTATAATGCAGGAATTACAAAATCAGAGAACTAAAATAAGCTCTCAAATAATAAAGACCCATCAATATTACGGAAAACAAATTCAGCAAATATTAAATTCTCCGGAAAAACTAGGTACCCTCTTAGAGCAGATAGATTTTTCTGATGATACATCTTCCTTTCTTGTATTTAATATTATTAAAATTGCAAACCACTCTAAAAATGTAGATATTTTAAGAATATTGGCGCATAAAAAAGAAGAAGCATATGGTGTGTGGAATTACAGATATATCAGAGAAATTGAGGATTCTTTTGCCGATAAAAAATATATAGAGAAAATTTTGAATAAAAAATATCCTGATTTATCTCTGGAAGAACAATTAATTCAGGCTGCTTATGATGTTGTTAAATCAGGTGATGAACAAAAGAAAAAAGAATTTAATGATTTTATTCTCGCAGAAGGTGAACCGAGATTATCGGAATTGGATGCCAAAGTTATGGATTATTTGCATGAAAATTGCACGCAGAGTAATTTAGATAAAGTTAATGCCTTGCGCTCTTTTTATGGATTAAAAGTGGAATTGGCAACCGGTAAAGAGGTAGATGCTGATGAGCGTGCTGCCGTTAGAAAAGTATTTGACCGAACTTGGAGTTCTTATGAAAGAGGAAAAAATACCGAAACCGGAGAACCTTATTACAGTGAAAGAGAAATAGAGGTTGCCAAAAAAGAAGATCCTGACAACGTACAAGTTAATCCTTATTATGAAAATGCTGTAAGTCCGGCTTACAGAAAATATTTTGAAGAAAATGATATTTATGAAATATATAATGATTATAAAAGTGAGGAAGATAAAAAATATTCAATGCAAGATTATTTTACTTCACTTATTGATAAATCTTCATTCAAAGCTTTACGTAAACACGGCTTATATAATGATATGAAAGTTATTTGCAAAACATTGGAAAAATTGCAGGTGGAGCCGGAAATTGCCTCGCAATTTAATTTAAAAGATTTAAGTGATATGGTTGTCAATTCTCATAACACTTTTTCGGATAGAAAGGTTTATAATCATGAAACCTATGAATATATGTTTACCAAAAGTCCGCATACCGATGAATTAAACGGAGTTTGGCGTGATCCATATTATTGGCATCAATATGATGATGACGATGAATATGATGATGAATATGATAACGATGATTATGAAGATGCTAATGAAAATGATGATAATGAAAATTTATCAAAAGAAAAGCAGTACGATGCAGAAGGTTTTGAAATTATAACAGATAAGGATTATTATTATTCAGAGGCAAACGAAGAAGTTGCCGCTCGTGATGCTTGGTGGGAAGACTTGAGTAATCATAATCCTAAAGCTGTAAAACTTATAAGTGAGGCATTTACAAGACACGATAGAGAAGATGACGCAACTTCAGGATTTTGGGAAGCTGCAAGTTTTGGAACTCCGGGAGTTGGTAGTCGCCGCGATTGGCGCTTGCTGTCGGCAACTTTACATCATGCTCAAGCAATTCAATACGGTGGTAACGATGATACAAATAATTTCGTAGGCGCTACACGTTATTATGACAGTTATGGTGATACTTTTGATGAAGATGAGCTTCATATTGATTATCATAAATCATTTCACCGCCGTGATACACCGATGGATGCGCTGTATATCAATCCAGAAAAATCAGCTAGTTATAAGTTGGCAATTACGGAAAAACCGGATGAAAATGCGCAAAAAGCTTTTCTTATCACTTCATTTACCGACCCACACATGCATTTTTATGCCGGATTCCGGAAAAAAGACCAATATACAGATCCGCTGTACCATATGAGAAATATCGAAAAAGAAAAACAAGAAAGAGTTAATAAAACGGAAAAGGCGTTAGAATATTTAACAACACTAGGAAATGCATTGTCCAGTATTTCAATTTGCTTTGAGCATGCTCTTAAAACTGAAGAAAAAATAAAAAATTCTAAAGAAAAAGTCGTAAAGAATATTATGCCGGCAAGCAGTGTTTCTTCCTCTTTAAATATCCACCGAGCACAGAATTATTCCTCAAAGTCTAGCGTGAAAGACATAAAAAACACCAGATAGCTTAATAAAGTTTTCGCCTTAGGAGTTTCCTTACGGTAAATACGGGCGAGGATTAACCGCCTTTTTGCCGCTTCGAACCTCAAAATGCAATTGCGGTGTTGTAACGCTTCCGGTTGAGCCGACAGAGGCTATTTTTTCTCCGCGCTGAACTTTTTGCCCTTTAGATACAAACAGTTTATCATTATGAGCATAGGCGGTTATCCAGCCGTCATTATGTTTAATCAAAATCAAATTTCCGAACCCTTTAAGCTCGTTTCCGGCGTATGCAACCGTGCCGGCATCAGCAGCTTTAACCGTCGCTCCTAAATCGGCTTTAATATTAATACCATCATTTTTACGCCCGCTTCCCAAATTACCGAAGCCGGAAATAATGCGCCCTTTAACCGGCCAATCGAATTTTGTTTTGCGGTTAGCGCTCGGAACATAACTGTCTTTTACCGATGCTGATTGATAAACATTGCTTTTCACGCTCTGACTTGCAGATGTTATTTGTTTTTGCTCTTGCACTACTCCCGATTTTGCCGAAACACTGCCCGGAAGTAATAATTTTTGACCAACACTTAATGAATACGGAGTTGTAAGATTATTTACTTTGCTTAAAGTTGTTATATCAACACCATAATCTCGCGATATGCTGTATAAACTCTCGCCACGCTTAACAATATGATATTGCTTGCTCGGAAGTCTTAATGTTTGCCCCACATAAAGTGTATACGGAGGATTCAAATGATTTGTGTTTATAAGCTCTTTCAGCGGAACTCCATAAGCGCGTGAAATACTGTATAGCGTATCGCCTTTAGCAACACGCACCGTATTTGAACTCCCCCATAAGCTGCCCAAATCAAGCCACCTGCCGTTTGTGCAAGCACTCAAACTCAGGGCAAGGAGCAATATGTAAAAAAAACTTTTCAAGCTGATACTCCACTTCGCTTAAGGCTAACAAAAAATTATTTATTTTTGATTAAGGCAAATACAATTTTTGAGAACGAACTATTTTTCGATTATTTGCTTGATTGACTTTGCCAAGCCGGTGGCATCGTCCGTTTCAACCAAAATTGCGTATAAGGTCCCCTCACCTTTTGCCGGCACAAGCCTATCATCTGTGTAGTGTCGGCGCAAACGATTTATCGGAGCCGATGGCTCAAAACCCAAAATAGATTCATAATCTCCGCACATTCCGACATCTGTGATATATGCGGTTTTTTGCGGAAGAATTCTTGCATCAGCTGTCGGAACATGCGTATGAGTGCCGGCAACACAAGAAACTCTGCCGTCAAGATAATATCCGAGCGAAAGCTTTTCAGAAGTTGCTTCGGCATGAATATCAACAAAAATCGCGGCACAATTTTTGCCAAGAGTATAATTTTTCAAAATACTCTCAATTGCCTGTACCGGACAATCAACAGCTTCCATAAACAAACGCCCTAGAACTTGAATCACCACAATTTTGCGCCCGTCCGCAAGTTCAAATTCACAAAATCCGCGTCCCACATTTTCAGTCGGGATATTTGCCGGTCTGATAATAACTTTGCACTCATCTAAAAATCTGCTGATTTCTTTTTGGCTTAAAAAATGGTTTCCGGTCAGTAAAACATCAGCGCCTTTTTCCAAAAACTCACGAGCAATACCGGAAGTAACACCGAATCCGTGAGCTGAATTTTCAACATTCACCAAAATCACATCAAGTTTATATTCATCACGCAAACGCTTTAGATTTTTATAAACAACCTCTCGTCCGGAGCGTGCCACAACATCACCGCAATACAAAATTCGCATTTTTATTCCTTTCTGAAAAAGCAATATATCTAATCCGCAAAATTATTGCAATATTTTATTTAAATATTAAGTTTTTTGCGCTATACTGGTGCTGTTTTGGAAAGGCTATATCATGAATAAACTCAAACTTTGCATACTTTTTGTTATTTTCGCTTCATTTATTGCGATTGCCCACGCAAAATCATTAGACAAAGAGCATCTGTCTCTTTATAATGATGAATTAGAAAAAAAATTGAAACTTTCTCCTCAACAACAGGAGGCTTTGCAACAAATACGCGAGAAAAATCAGAAAAAAATGAATATATATTTAATGGAAATTGATACTATTCACCATGAAATGGCGGCGCTCCTTGATGAAACTAATGAGCAAATTCGCGAGATTTTATCTGAAAAACAAAAAGTAAAGTTTGATATGTATAATTATCAGCTTAAAAAACAAGCAAATCAACACAAAAACGAAGATAAACCAAGCCGCAAAAAAATGCGTGTTTACTAAAATATAAAGTTCTTGAAATCATTTATTTTAGAGTATAGACTCTGCAACAAATCTTTTAGGAGTTAGAAATGAAAAAACTTGTTTTATTACCTTTATTAGCGCTATTTTTAAGCACAAACTTCTCTTATGCTCAAACAACTGAAACTATTGATGGTGTTAGCCCATCTGATACATCCGGCGCAGAACAGAGTATTGAATCCGAACCTGCATCAGAAGTGCAAATATCGGATACTGAAACTCCAACCGACACAGAAAATGAAGAAAAAGAACCGAAAAAGAAAGAATTTCTTTCAGCGGAAGATAAGGCAAAGCAAGAAATTGCCGATAATAATTATTCTTTGAGCTTTTTTGTGCAGAGAATGGATTTAACTTTGGACCAGTTAGATGCCGCAAAAAAACTGAGCAGTGAAGATAAGCTTAAGCGAGAATCATTATTAAAATCAATATATATCTTGCGCACACAATCACGCAAATTAGAAGAAACCAGTCTTAACAATTTTAAAAATTTACTCTCGCCGGAGCAGTTGGCAGTATTTGAAGAACTGCGAAAAGAACAATTAAATTATCGTAGCAAATATGATGTTATGGCAGGTAATATAGAGCAACAAGCCGAAGAAGAGAAAAGGCGCATTGAATTTCAAGAGAAACTCTTAAATCTTGAAAAAGAGAAAGAAGAAAAAAGAAAGAAAAACAAAAACTTCCGCAGAATTTTAAGAAAATAGTTAATTTAATTTCTCATAGATTAATGTCCGTTAATATCGCATTCAACACAAAAAATCCTACCGCAAGGGTGGGATTTTCTTGTGTTGGTCGGAGGCATCGTACAATCTACGGACTTATTCCATGTTGACAAATATATGAGTACATGCTATATTTTGGATTCAAAATGTAATCTGAAATACTTATTTGGGAGACAATAGTGTCCGGTGTCAGATCAAAACAGTGCGGAGAGGTTATCAAAAATTGGAATGTCCTTAATAACTGGGAAGAAGGTTTTAAAGAACTTTATACCCTAAAGAATGATTATTGGGGTATGGGTTCTTTAGATCAAGAAGATTTAGAAAATCTGCCCAAATGCTCTGAAATTGCTCGTCAGATATATATGAAAATACATAATCATTGTATATCGGATAAATGCCCTGCTTTATTAGAAAAACTTGCATCAAAATCGCCTGAAGAATTAGTAAGCATTGAACAAAACACTGATTTTTTACTGAAAAATCATGCTAAGCCGGAATTTATACCTATTTTAGTGGAATTATTACCATTGATTACAGAGGCTTCTAATAAAATTACTGGTAAAAATGAGAGCTTACCATCAGTACATTTTTTACAAAAAATAGTTGACATTGCAAATCAAGGGGGAATTGATCTTTTAGATAAATGTTTAAAAGGGAATCCTAAATCCATATTAGCAAATTTAACTATTTTGAAGCAAGGCCTTAAAACAACAAAAAATTGTCAAAATTTTAGAGATTTATATAATGATTTAGAAAGTTTCAGGCACGTATTTTCTGAATTAATGGATACACCTGGGTTTACGCAAAATTGCGTTCAACATATTTTACCGCGAATTGAAAACGGTAATAGCATTTTTGGATTACATGACAATAAGTGGGGGGCTATATATGGAGAAAAAGGTATTGCAGCAGGTGTCGGTATTGCGACTTTTTTCTATAAATGCTATGCCACACCGATTAATCCGCGAGGAATTAATGACTTATTGCAAATGTCTCAAGAAACTCTGGCAGGAAATTTAGCTAAACATGAACAAATTCGTGCCGATGCCTATTATTTGGAAAAGATATGGAACAGAGATCCTATTCATGACAGTTCTCCCGGAATAGAAAAATGTATAGGTGCAATGATTACCTACTATGACAATCCAAACGAAGAAAACAAAATACGTTTACAAAAACATATGTTTTGGGGAGATAGTATTTTTGATTTGAAAAATTATGAATTAATCACTACAAGTAATGAAAAAATAATTGATATTTTAAGGCGTATATACAGTAATATGTCACAAAATAATATGGAACTTCCGATAACCGAAAATACTCAGCTTAATAAGTTGGCAGCAAAAGCTAATCAGTTTGAAACACCGACTATGGCACAAATTTCTCCGCTAGTTAAGAAAATTAATCAGATTTTGCTTCAAGCTATTGATGCTCAGCAGGTCGGATTATCTCCGGAAACAGTAGAATTGTTGGCATGGACGGATAAAAAATTGGCTTTAGCGTTGAATGCCATGGATTTTGAAAAACAATCCGGATTTTATAAGACCGATGAATGCCGCGAGGTATTGCTCTTCAGTGATTTAACACATTCAGCTAAAGAAACCTACAATCTGAAAGAATTCAACCAGTTCTATGAAGATAATATCAAAAATGCTTTTGATATGGAACAAGCATATCAAAATATCGGACAACGGCAGAATAAAAATCTGTTTGATTTATTTAAGCAATACGCTGAAGATTGCCATGCTATGAATGATACATTATGTGCTAAGAGAATGACTGAGATTCGAAAAGAGCGTGCCGGTTCAGGAAATACGCTGAAAGCTCTGCAAAATTTGACTTTATATAAAGAGGCTTCAACAAAAATTGGGCAAAAACACTTAGCAGAAAGACATCAACGAGCTCCTTATCGTGATATTTATTTGAAACTTTATGAAAGAGCAAAAAAATAATTTGATTTCGGTTGATTATCATTCCAATCAGTCCGTGTAATTGGTTTGGATAGGCTATTTTAAAAACATATTATACGTACCAGCTTAAGTTATTGAAAATAAAAGAAAAAGTTACCATTTCTAACGATTTTTAAGTTTGTTCAACGTTCCTGGATTATTTCGCTGCGCTTCATTCACTGCGCTCATCGCCCTAAAGCGACCGGCATCCTAAAGTCTGCCTTTCGCTTGTGGTCAAACCAGCTTCTCGCCGGTTCGTCTCCAACGCTTTCGCTTTCAACACAAAAAATCCTACCGCAAGGGTAGGATTTTCTTGTGTTGGTCGGATTGACTGGACTGACTTCGTTTCACTTCGTCGCCCCTACGCTCATCAGCCTTGCCGACCGGCACACTCCCGTGTGCCTTTCGCTTGTGGTCAAACCAGCTTCTCGCTGGTTCGCCTCCAACGCTTTCGCTTTCAACACAAAAAATCCTACCGCAAGGGTAGGATTTTCTTGTGTTGGCCCTTTTGACTGGACTGACTTCGTTTCACTTCGTCGCCCCTACGCTCATCAGCCTTGCCGACCGGCACACTCCCGTGTGCCTTTCGCTTGTGGTCAAACCAGCTCCTCGCTGGTTCGCCTCCAACGCTTTCGCTTTCAACACAAGAAAATCCTACCGCAAGGGTAGGATTTTCTTGTGTTGGTCGGATTGACTGGACTCGAACCAGCGACCTCTTCGTCCCGAACGAAGCGTTCTACCAGGCTGAACTACAATCCGATATCTCATCCCCTTTTACAACAAAAAATTTTTAATGCAACCTTTTTTTTGCTTATTTCATAAAAATGTGAAAATTTCTCCGTTCATCACTCCTGCTTAAATTCAGTAATCAGGCTTTTGGCGCTGTTTTTTTTGTTGTATATCTTACAAAAATTTGTTTCCTTATTCAAATAAATGTATATAATCCGCCTTATGAAAATATTGGGAAAATATATATTCAAACAAATATTGATTGGTTTTTTAGTTGTTGCCTTATCTTTATTGGCAATGCTTTGGCTCACGCAATCGTTGCGTTTTGTGGAATTGGTTACTCGCCAAGGGCTGCCTGTTTATTTGTTTGCCGAATTAACCTCTTTTTTAATGCCGAGAATTTTTAATATCTTGTCTCCGATAGCCGTTTTTGTTGCAGTTTTGTTTGTATATAATCGCCTTACTGCAGACCGCGAGTTGGTGGTTATGCAATCTGTCGGCATCAGTCCTTTAAAAAATTCTGCCGCCGCAATTTGTTTCGGTGTTTTGCTGACTGCTTTTAATCTTTATTTAATGAATCAGGGCATTCCGTCCGCTGAGCAACACTTTAAGGAACTTGAATGGAAAGTTAAAAATAATCTCACACAGGCTGTTTTGCGTGAAGGTGAATTTACACAGCTTAAAAACGGAATCACCTTATTTATTGATAAACGCGAGGCTGATGAATCTTTTAGCGGTATTTTTGTCAGTGATGAAAGTAAACCGGATGTAAAAGTTACCCTAACCGCCGAGAAAGGACGTATTATTAAAGGGAAAAACGGTTCACGCATTTTATTTATTAACGGAGTACGCCAAGAATTAAATAAAAAAACATATCAATTTAATTCTTTGGCTTTTGCGCGCTATTCGGCAGAATTTAATTTAGAACAAAACAAAGAGAAAAGAACACAAACCGCTCGCGAACTTAGCTTGAAAGAATTATTAAACTCAAGAAACAACCCGAATTTCAGTGAGCAACAACAACGCAAAAATGTTGTTGAAGGACATCGCCGTTTGATTTATCCTTTTTATAACCTTATTGCAGCATTAATTGCTTGTGTCGGTTTGTTGATTAGTAATTTCAACCGCCGTGGTCAAACCAAAATTATTGCCATTGAAATTTTGTTTATGATACTTGTTATGGGGGGAGATCTGGCTATAACAAATTTAGCCGGAAGACATCTTTATTTCTTGATTTTGCTTTATTTGAATTGCTTATTACCGATGGCTGTTTGCTTTTATCTGCTTTGTTTTGATAACAAACTGCTTGTTCGTCATAAATCAGCAAAGGAATTGTTAAATGCTGTATAAATTTTTGAAAAAAGTTTTATTTATTGCCTGTTTTATGCTTTTTGCTCAAGTGCAATCTCTTTCTGCACGCGAGGCGGGAGAAATATCTCATAAGGAAAAATCTCAACCTCATGCTGAAGTTTTTGTGAAAAACGATATCACTGATATAGCCAATATATCAGCTGCTGAAGATGAAGATGCTCCGATTGATTTTGTGGCAGATGAGGTAGCTGCAGATTCTTCTCAAAAAACAATTAAAGCATCGGGAAATGTGCAAATAAAATATAACGGCATGATGTTATTTGCTGATGAAGTCGAATATAATCAGGAAACAGATACCATAACGGCAAAAGGAAACATAAAATTTTATTCAAATGACGGTTCTGTGCTTTATGGTGATAAAATTGTTTTAGAAGACCATTTTTCAAGTGGTGCCATTGAAGACATAAAGGTTATATTGCGTGATGAATCTCATGTTTTTGCTAAGGCATTCCGCAAAAAAGACAATCAAACAAAAGTGTTGGAAGATGCAATCTATACTCCTTGCGATTTTTGCGAAACAAAAGCACCGTTATGGTCAATGAATGCCCGCAAAGTTCAGCATAAAGAAGATGAAAAAAATCTTTATTACACTGATGCTTATTTAAAAATAAAATCCATACCGGTGCTATACACTCCTTTCTTTACTCACCCTGATCCTACCGTTAAACGTCGTTCAGGACTGCTTGCTCCGTCTTTCGGTAGCTCCAACTACATCGGAACATATATCCAACCGCGTTATTTTTGGGCGGTTAATGACCAAACAAACGTGATCTTTTCACCATTTTTTTCAACCGATAAAGGCATAATTTATGATGGTTCTTATCAGCAATATTTTTATAACAGCTATACAAATATTTCCGGCAGTTATATGAATGATTCCAAAAAGGCGCACAGTAAACACCGCGGCAATGTTACAGCTCTCGGATTGTATGATATAAATGAAAATTGGCGTTTTAAATATGACTTAAACTATGTTTCGGATTACATTTATTTGAAAGAGCTTGATAAACCGAAAAATGATGATGCATGGCTTGAATCGAATATACAATTTGAGCGTTTCAGCGGTAGAGATTATGCATCAATAGAGGCTTTTTATTACAAAACATTGAGTTATAATCTGCGCCGAGAAAATACATCACGCTACTATGAAATAAGCCACAACAAACCATACGTTGCTCCGCTTATCGATGTGGAAATATATTCCGATCCGAGTGATATCGGTTCATATTATAAAACCAACTTAAATTCTGCCTCCGTATATCGTAAAGACGGAACGCAGTCTCAACGCCTTACTGCAATAAATGCGTGGGAGCTCCCATTTACCACGCGTTTCGGTGAAAAGTATCGAGTTGTTGCATCCTTAAAATCAGATGCTTATTATGTTAACAAATATCGCTATAAAATGAATAACAGCGACGATTCTTACACCGGAACAACCACCAGATTCTTTCCGCAGGCAGGAATTGAATGGCGCTTGCCTTTTGTAAGAGCAAATGAAGAATCGCGTCATATTCTTGAACCGGTTGTTGTTGGTGTTGTGGCACCTAACGGCGGAAATAAATCATACAAAATTCCTAACGAAGACAGCGCTGACGTGTATTTTGATGATACTAATGTGTTGGATCTGGATCGCTATGCCGGTTATGACAGAAATGATACCGGAAGCCGTGTCAGCTATGGTATGCGATGGAATGCTTATGATAATTTTATGGGCAGAACATCAGCCTTTTTGGCTCAATCATATGAGGCAGATAAAAAATCTTCGTTTACCGAAGGGCTTGATCAATCAAACAATTCGCACTTCAGTGATTTGGTTGGACGCATTAATGCCGAGCCGAATGAATACTTAAATTTAAATTATCGCTTCAGACTTGATAAAGACACTCTCAGTACTAAATACAGTGAGTTAGGGGCTTCTGTCGGACCGAGTTTATTAAGACTTCATACCTCATATATCTTTTTGGAGGGCAATTCCTATTATAATGACTTATACTCCGAGCGAAAAGAACTACGTTTGGCGTTAAGCTCTGCATTATCACAATATTGGTCGTTTTCTATATATAATTTGCAGGATTTGGCTTCGCAAAACAAAAAATCACTTGAACATGGCGGTAATATAGTTTATGAAGATGAATGCACAAAATGGGTTACGACTATTAGAAAATATAACAGCAGCAATCCTGATTTGGAAAACGGTTATGAATATACATTCACTTTTTATCTGAAAACAATCGGAAGCTTCGGTTCATAAAAAGGAACAAAAAAATGAAAAAAGTTTTATTAATTATATTTATGGCAATACTATATCAAATAAGTGCGGTTCAAGCAGAAGATGTTGATTTGCAACAACTGGATACTGAGGCAAGAACACAATCTCCTGCCACGGGCTCTTTGTTATTTAAGAGGAATGCGGAAGAATATCGCCAGTTGAGTGACGCCGAAAAACAAGAAATAGAGGCTCGCCGACAAAATGCCATCAAATTGCGTAAGCAACAGGAAGAAATGATGCGTCGTCAGGCAGAAAAAGAAGCGCGCCAGCGTGCTGAACAAGAGGCAGCAAAACGCGCGGCTGAAGCATTAAAACCTATTACGCTTTATGGTAATCAGCTTAAAATTTATGCTCTCGTCAATGGTGAACCTATAACCAGCGCCGATATGCAAAGCCTAATAAATGCCTTTATTATGACCACGGGCATTCCTTATAATGCACAAACAAAACAAATGATTCAAACCAAGGTTTTGCAAAACGCTATTGATGAAAAACTTAAAATTCAAGAAGCAAAAAAGAATGGTATATCTGTTTCACAAAAAGAAGTAAACGATGCCCTGCGCCGTTTTGAGCAAGGCAATGGCATGAAAGCCGGAGAGTTGCAAAATATTTTAAATCAGGCAAAGGTCAGTTCAAAAGTTTGGAGCTCACAAATAATTGCCGATATTGCTTGGAATAAGCTGATTTCCTCAAAGTCCCACAGTGTTGCAAATGTGGGTGAAAGTGATATCAATAAAGCTTTAAGCGCAATTAAAGATGATATGAAAATACAAAAATTTATGTTACTTGAGTTGGTAATAAGCAAAAAAGATGCTAAGGGCATAAGAGAATTAGCCGAAAACTTGCGCCGCGATCCTCGCTTTGAGCTGTATGCCATGCAATTTTCGCAAAGTCCGAGCGCCAAAAACGGCGGCAGACTTGGTTGGGTAACAAAAAATCAGCTCCCGAAAGTTTTAGAATCTGCCGTACTGAAGATGAAAGAAGGCAGTGTATCTGATCCGATTGCATACGGAAATGATTATTATATCTTAAAGCTTGAAAAGATTTTTAATCCGGCAACTGATGCGAAATCTCTGCCATCACGCATGGAAATTAAACAAATGCTGACCAATAAAAAACTGGAAGAATATGCAAATAAATACCTGCAGAATTTGAGATCTCATGCCTTAATTGAGAAGAAAGTCTAAACTATGCAAGAACTTCCGAGTTTAAGAGAAACGGTTGAAAAACACGGACTACTGGCAAAAAAATCACTCGGGCAAAATTTTTTGCTTGATATGAATATCACGGAAAAAATTATTCGTTCTTCTTTAGCGTTGCAAAGTAAAGAAAATTTTTCAGATTCGCATGTTTATGAAATAGGTCCGGGACCTGGAGGGCTAACCAGAGCCATCTTAAAATCAAATCCTAGAACTTTAACCGTGATAGAAATGGATTCTCGTTGCATTGAAATTATGCAGGAAATCAAGCACATTGTCGGCGAGCAGTTGCAAATTGTAGAAGGCGATGCCATGCAATTTGATTTCGGTTCATTAAGCGATATTTCTCAGCATGTGATCAGTAATCTTCCTTATAATATATCTGTTCCGTTGCTTATCGGTTGGCTGAAAAATATGCAAAATTTCAAGAGCCTGACATTAATGTTTCAAAAAGAGGTTGCCGAAAGAATAATGGCACCGATTAATAATAAGAGTTATGGCAGAATCTCTGTGCTGGCACAGCTTGTATGCAAAATAGATAAGCTTTTTGACTTAAATCCGAATTGTTTTGTGCCGGCTCCGAAAATATGGTCAAGCGTTTTGCTATTCAGACCGAATGAAACCATAATTTCTCCGGATATTTTAAGAGAAGTTGAAAAAATTACCGAACTTGCTTTCGGGCAGCGCCGTAAGATGATTCGCCAAAGTTTGAAAACACTGCCGAATCTTGAAGAAATTTGCCTTAAAATCGGTATTGACTTGACCATGCGCGCAGAAAATCTTACACCGGAACAATATTTACTGTTAGCTGTTGAGATAAATAAAGCTACACTAAATACAAAAATTTAATTATCAAGCTATTTAGGTTTAAACTTATAACAGCCCTCTTTATTCAGAGAGCTGTTTAATTTTATGCAAAAAATTCCTTATTATTTTTTCATTACGGCAACGCCCGGAAGTACTTTACCTTCCATCCACTCCAAAAAGGCACCGCCTGCTGTTGAAATATAAGTAAATTTATCGGCAACACCGGCGCTCTCTAAAGCAGAAACCGTATCACCACCGCCGGCAACAGTCGTTAATTTTCCTTGCTCGGTTAATTCAGCAGCCTTTTTAGCAACGGCATTGGTTGCGGCATCAAACGGTTTTAATTCAAACGCACCGAGCGGGCCATTCCATACAAGAGTCTTGCATTCAGCCATTTTTGCATTTATATCGGCAACGGTTTTTTCGCCAACATCAAGCAGACTTCCGCCGTCAGGAATATTATCCAAATCAACGGTTTTATGCTCAGCATTGGCAGCAAATTCTTTTGCCCATACCAAATCTGAAGGCAAAATAATTTCGCAACTATTAGCTTTAGCAGTTTCAAGAATTTCTTTTGCCGTATCAAGCATATCCATCTGCACCAGCGAATTACTCTCGTTAATGCCGTTATAGCCCAGAACCTTCAAAAATGTATGAGCCATACCACCGGAAATAACAAGCTTATTAACCTTTTTCACCAAATTATTCAATAGATCCAGCTTGGTTGAAACCTTAGAACCGCCGACAATTGCCATCAACGGACGCTCAGGGTTATTCAAGCCTGAGGTTAAGGCATTTACTTCTTCCGCCATTAACAAACCCATAGCAGACGGTAATTCTTTTGCGGCTGCAACCATTGAAGCATGAGCGCGGTGAGCAGTTGAAAATGCATCTGAAACATAGGCATCGGCAGGCTTAACCAACTCTTTTGCCCAAGCCTCGTTACCTTTTTTCTCTTCATCATAAAAGCGTAAGTTTTCCAAGAGTAAAACTTCATCAGCTTTCATATTTTTAACAGCTTGTTCAACTTTATCGCCGATACAGTCATCAACAAACACAACTTTCGAGCCAAGAGCTTTTTCAAGTTCCGGCGCAACATGGATAAGCGAATTTTTCATATCGCCTTTTCCCTCCGGACGACCGAAGTGCGAAATAACCACAACTTTTGCCCCTTTTTTCATCAACAATTTGATGGTTGGAATCGTGCGGTCAATGCGAGCAGTGTTTGTAACTTCAAAATTTTCATTCATCGGCACATTCAAATCAGCACGCAGCATAACAACCTTGCCGTTCAAATCGCCCAAATCTTCAATAGTTTTATATTCTTGCATAATTTTTCCTTATTTATATGAAAAACCGCCATTCCAAGCCTGAAAATTCCTTTTACGGTTTCTTCGCTAACGCTCAGAATGACGGTGTATCTATTATCCGTTAACTTTTGACATGTGGGCAATCAAATCCAAAACTTTGTTTGAATAACCCCACTCATTATCATACCAGCTGATAACTTTAACAAATGTATCAGTTAATTGAATACCTGCTTTAGCATCAAAAATAGACGTATGAGCATCGCCCAAGAAATCAGACGAAACAACAGCATCTTCAGTATAACCCAAAATGCCTTTCAATTCACCTTCTGAAGCCTTTTTCATGGCAGCGCAAATTTCTTCATAAGTTGCAGGCTTAACGAGGTTTGCGGTCAAGTCAACAACAGAAACATCTAAGGTCGGAACACGCATAGACATACCGGTCAATTTTCCGTTCAAAGAAGGAATAACCTTACCAACAGCTTTAGCTGCACCGGTTGAAGACGGAATGATGTTTCCGCTTGCAGCACGGCCGCCGCGCCAATCTTTGGCAGACGGACCGTCAACGGTTTTTTGGGTTGCGGTTGTAGAGTGAACGGTTGTCATCAAACCTTCTTTAATACCGAATACATCATTCAAAACCTTAGCAATCGGAGCCAAGCAGTTTGTGGTGCAAGAAGCATTTGAAACAAACTGTGTGCCTTTAACATACGAATCGGTATTAACACCGCAAACAAACATCGGAGTATCATCTTTAGAAGGAGCCGACATAACAACGTATTTTGCACCGGCATCAATATGACCCTGAGCCTTTTCTTTTGTTAAGAACAAGCCTGTTGATTCAACAACATAATCAGCACCGACTTCATTCCACTTCAAATCAGCCGGATTCTTCTCGGCAGTAACGCGGATAGCCTTGCCGTTTACAACCAATTTGCCGTCTTTAACTTCAACCGTGCCGTTGAAACGACCATGCATTGTATCATATTTGAGCATATAAGCCATATAATCAACATCAATCAAATCATTAATGCCGACAATTTCAATATCATTGCGAGCCTGAACGGCGCGGAAAACCAAACGTCCGATACGACCGAAACCGTTAATACCAACGCGAACTACCATAATTTAAATCTCCTAATAAATTTATGTGCGGACAGCCCCGCACGGGCATAAAAAAGTTCTTTAAAACTGCCGCTAATTTAGCATTAAAGTTTAAAATTTCAAGTAAAATCTTTATGTACAGCATACAAAAAAAGCACCGATTTCAACTCGGCGCTTTTTCTTGCATGTTTTTGCAACTATTTTGTAGGTTCAACATAGACTTCTTTATTATCTAATGTTTCATCATTGCATTGCTTACCCTTACAACGTTTCAAAACAGTTGCACTGCGGGTTTTGTTTAACCCTCTCACTTTTAAGGAAGGAACAAAATTGTCAACTATGTTCAAATTAAAGTTAATGTATGCAAGATTATTTTGATTATCAAGTGCATAAACTTTTATTTTATACGTTCCTTCATTACCAGGCATAGCCATACCCGTAAATGTTTTTGAGCCGTCTTTATAGTTCAACCAACGCGGCAGTGCCGAATCGTCAACCAAACCTGCTTTGGTTGTGAACTCTTTATCTTGCCACCCCATTTTAGCAAAAACATCATTAGGAATAACAATGCGAATGTGTTGACCCGTTTCAAATGTGTAATCAGGCATAAGCTGTTGAGCAGCATAGTTCACAGGAGGATTTTTATCAAATATGTTCATCAAATAAGGACGATCACCCGGAGCAAAATCTCCTTGGCGCCACTTATCCAAACTGCTACGCAATGCAAGCGCAATTTGTGACGGAGATGAATCAAGCATATAATAAGGAACAGAATCCAATCCTATTGTCATATATAATGTGCCTAAAGCATCTTGCAAATCAACATATGCAAGAGAAGCCTTAACTTCATCTTCAATAGCGCGGGCAGCCTCTAATTGACTTACTTCTGCCTTTGAACCATTCTTCGCCGTAATATCTTCAGCAATATTTTCCGAAGTTCCGGCCAATTCCATCGCAATCTGATAGTCTTCAACCGCAGAAACATAACGAGCCCAACCGACATAAACCTGGTTTAAGATGAGCGAAGTCATGCGTTGACGACGCAACGTATCAAGTGCTTTTTCATCTGCGTTGGCATAAGCCTTCTCATAAACAACCATAGTTGCCTCGCGAGCCTGATTGCACCATTGTTTATTATATTTGTTCGGATTATCCATATAATTTTCACCATTATCCTGACGGAAATTTTCAATAATAACGTCAAGATTTTCACCTGATGTTAACAAATCATGCATCTTGAGTTCCGGACGATTTGTTAAAGCAAGCCATTCCAAACGAGGTAAATCCGACTTTATTTCCGGCAAAGCAAAGTGACCGTAATTTTCGCCGACAAGCTTATATTCGGTAGACGGATGCAAGCCCATAAGCGATGCCAATTTTTCCGGTGCGGTTTCCATCTCGCGTTTCAAATCAGAAAGCTTTTTGACGGCATCCATATAATTACGTTTTTTAACCAATTCTTCGGTAGAAAGATTTTCATTTTTCTCAGCCAATTCTTTTGCTTTAACGTTCATTTCATCAACAGCTATAGTAATGTGTTCAATTGTCTGATCAACAACCGGCAACAATCTTTGAGCGGTTAAAGCCTTCCAATACAAGACTCTTGCTTCTTGCAAAATATTTTGAGTAACCTTACGGCTTTCTTCAACAGAAACATTCTTTTTGAATGCCGGATCTGTGTTCATATAATAAAGTGTGGAAATATCCAAAAGGTTCCATGCCACTTTTAAATCCGGACTTGCATCATTATAGTTATTATTGATGTATCCGGCATTGCTGGCAATTTCCGGCAATTTTGCATAAGCCGTTTTTCCTGCTTTCAGCAAACTTTCCTGATAACGCACAACACGCCCGGAATAATTATATTTCAATGCCAAAGCCATTGCCATATACATATCAATCGGCTTTTCAATTTTTCGAGGCGCGTTGGCATACATATTTTGCATATCAACATCATAACGAATCGCATTATCCCAATCGGAATAATAGGCTGCTGACGGTGCACTTGCAGGCTTATATTCAGACTGCTTTCTGGCACATGAAACAACGGCAAGCACGCCGAGCATAAAGCAAAGTAGTTTTTTCATATTCAGATCCTTAAAATTTATAAATTTGAGGTAATAATAATATTAAAAAATTAACATTTTATTACACTTTTTAATTTATTGTAGCTATAAAATGTAAAATAGAGGTTAAAATTTGCTATGGTTTCAATCTTAGGCACATTATTTAAGTATAAAGAAAAAGAATCGCCGGACAATTTAGGCTTTTTTCCGGAACGTGTACACGTTGATGCTTTTCCGGAGAGACGCTATTTGTGGACAACAAGGCTGCTTGTGATTATTACTTGTTTAAGCATAAGCCTGAATATAATCATTTCATGTTCTATTTATTTGCTATTGCCGCAACTGCGCGTGAGACCGCGACTCTTTAGAATAGATAAACAGGAAAATGTCTTAAAAGAAATGCAAAGAAGCGAGCGCTATTATTATGCCAGTGATTTGATTGCCGAGCAATATATCCGCGACTACATTATTTTGCGCTATACCGTTACGGGAGATTATTCCGAATTACTTGATCGCTGGAGTAATAACTCTATTTTGTATTGGTATTCCAGCGCTGAAATTTTCCGAGACTTTCAAGATAAAGAAGTTCCAATGATTGAAAAACAATTCAAAATATTGGGATTACAGCGTTATGTGGAGGTTGATTGGGTAAAACACGTTTCGCGCTCTTTGTGGATAGCTCAGTTTAAGACTTATAGCATAACTAAAAACAATCCTCGTCCGAAAATTGATATTTGGCACGCTTCAATTCGTATTGCCTATGATAACCGGATGAATTTCAAACGTCCGGAAGATCGTGTACTAAATCCATACGGATTCTTTGTTCACGGTTTCACATTATCGTATTTAGGCGATGTCAGCGGTGAAGATGCCGAGGTTCCGGGAAATCTTAAATATAATATGATGCTTTATTAAACAGGCGTCAAAAAGCAAAAAAACCTTTCCAAACAGGAAAGGTTTTTTGTTGCAACAAATGTATATTAATTAGCAGATTGCTTTGCTATTATTGATTTTTTGATTTTCTTTGCTTCTTCAGTCAGCTTTGAGCTGGAAGTAGAAGTTAAATAAGCATCTAAACCGCCATTATGCTCAATAGAGCGCAATGTTTTAGAGCAGATTTTCATTTTGAACACTTTATTCAAAACTTCACTGAACAAAGAAACAACTTGCAAGTTAGGCATAAAACGACGGCGAGTCTTGTTATTTGCGTGGCTTACATTATTACCACTTTGAACGCCTGTGCCTAAAATATCACACTTTTTTGACATTTTCTGATTTCCTTAAGTTAATTTTAACAATATTGTTGCTTGTTAATACATGCATTTGATTGACAAGTCAAGTAAAATTGTTTAAAAAATGAAAAAAAATTATAATTATGTAGCGAAAGCTCAATTGGATAGCTGGAGGAAAATAAACAAGCCTTAATGCTTGTTTATTGACGACAGGCGAAAACCACTTAATGAGAGAACAAGCGAGAGCGCCGTTATCGAATTTAGTGGATGAGTGACCGAAGCAATGTTTATCAAAACATTGCAAGAAGGCGGCCTCCGAGAGCATCAACAAACCTTATTACAATTATGTATCCGTAGCTCAATTGGATAGAGTGTCGGCCTCCGACGCCGAAGGTTGCGAGTTCGAACCTCGCCGGATACGCCATAGAAAAACTCCTCAACA